>Ga0209815_1000038_pt1 | contig 98738 bp, 139 predicted proteins | sample CoawatmetaG00DNA_FD_187507 | JGI IMG/M metagenome (GOLD analysis project Ga0209815, IMG submission 187507) | Marine microbial communities from the West Antarctic Peninsula - Coastal water metaG002-DNA (SPAdes) (version 2) | ecosystem: Environmental > Aquatic > Marine > Coastal ...
TGGTATGCAAAATACAATTGGATCAATTGTTCAATTTGGGCATTCCACAATTCAAGGACACACGAGTTAGATGGAAGCTACAGGAAAAAATGAAACATTTAAAAGAAATTGAAATGTCATACATGAGTCATTTGGCTCATGCGTTTTTAATTGCAGGAGTTCTTATAGTACATGGATTACTTCCGTGGATATGGGAAACTAAAGCATCTGATATGTTATGTAAAGATAGAAACCCTTCTGGTGAATAAAAAAATATAGTGAAGTGATAGAACTAGGAGAATTTTAAATCCCCTAGTTTTACTTTATGTCTTAGGTTTAGAGTACACTGTACTTACATAGAATGCAGTAACAATACCAGCAACCGATACAAAATATGTAGGAGCCATGCTTCCTAATATCTTTGCCGCTTCAGGCACACCCATTAATATAGCAACGACTACTGCAAATGGATATAATAACATTCCACCTAAAGCAAACCATGCCATATTTCGCATTGCATCTTGCTTTTTATCTGCATTTTCAATGCTAATCATTCGTTCGTGTCGATTTAATTCCGCATCTGTTATGATGCCGTCTCCGTCTAAATCAGCATCATTAAGTATGCTGTCAGTTTCTAGTTTTTTAGCCATTAAAATCTCCTTTAAGTGAGGTTATTTATATAAATAAAGTTATAAATAGTGTATCAAAGCGAAGGAGGAGTATACTATATGGATTTTTTATCATTAGTTGGTGACGTTGGATTTCCTATCGCTGGAGCGTTGGCGGCTGGAGGTTTTGTGTTTCTTACACTTAAATTTATCCTAGCTGGTGTGACCGATTCTGTAACTACGTTAAAGAATATTATTGGATCACTAGACAATCGTGTACAAACAATGAATAACGATTTGGTAAAAATTGATGCACTGTTAAGTTATGCGTTAAACGTTAAACCTAACATAGATAGAATTGCCGCTAATGAAGGTAAAGACGATGCAAGGCGTGATTAATGGAAGTTGATTTAGCACAAGCGATAGGTGAATACGGATTTCCTATTATTGCCGCAATGGGCATGGGATATTTTATTTATTTTATATGGAAGTGGGTAACAGAAACAATTGATCCTGTTGTAGGTGAGACTATGTTTACATTAATCAGATTAGTTGATCGTATTCGCATGTTAGATAATGATATGATTCGTTTGAATAGTAAATTATCAATGGTATTAGAATATAGATCCAAGATGGACGGCGAACAACAAAAAGAACTTGATGATATGGTTAACAAGTATCAATCACGTAGTGAAGCATTTAACAGTACAGGAGATGGTAAATGAAAATACTAATAGCTTTAAGCACAATTTGTTTACTGACTTCTACCGAAGTTAATGCAGAACTTGTCCATAAGTTTAGTAGTCCATCTTTTAATGGTAATGGATACAGTAGTCACGTATTAAGTACAGAACAACTTATACACAATCGTAAAGAGGATGTTAAAGATAAAGCCGAGGCCGAGGCCAGACGTATAGAAAGAGAATTAGGCAACACAACATTAAACAAATTTATTACAAACCTAGAGTCAAGAATATATGCGACGTTAAGTAAACAAATGGTAGACAGTATGTTTGCGGCATGTACAGGTGACGATTGTGCAACATCAGGAACTACTGAACTTGAAGGTAGTACAATCACTTGGGTAAAAGATAGTACCACTGGTTCAATAACATTGACTATATCAAACGTCGATGGAACTACTGAGATTACTATTCCCGGTGCTGGAGAATTTACGTTCTAATGAGAATTGGTCTATTAATAATGTTGCTTTTCATGGGAGCGTGTGCAGACATAGAAGCTCCTATTAATGCTGTTCCTAAAGTGCAAGGTTCACCATTAGGAAATTCATTGCAAGATATGCCAGAGCTTGATGGTGCTAAAATGACTATAGCAGTTTATCAATTTGCTGACAAGACAGGTCAAAGAAAGCCTGCTGACAATTCAAGTTTGTCAAGTGCAGTCACACAAGGTGGCGAAGTGTGGGTTATTAAGGCGTTACAAGATGTCGGTAACTCTACATGGTTTGAAGTAGTTGAAAGGGTCGGTCTTGATAATTTGATCAAGGAAAGACAGTTAGTGCGTAATACAAGAGATGTTTATGAAAAGAACCTAAAGACAGGACCTACACCATTAAAGCCTATGGTGTTTGCAGGTTTAATATTAGAAGGCGGTATTGTCGGATATGATAGCAATGTTTCTACAGGTGGAACTGGTGCTAGGTATTTGGGTATCGGAATACAGACACAATACAGAGTAGATACAGTCACAATAGTTATGAGATTAGTAAGTGTTAGCACAGGTAAAGTATTACTAAGTGTAGCCACAGAAAAAACAATAGCTAGTCATAGTAATGGCGCAGATGTATTTAAGTTTTTTGATATGGGAACAAAATTAGTTGAGGCCGAATCTGGTTATAGCGTGAATGAACCAGTAAATTATGCAGTTAGAGCAGCGATTGAAGCTGGCGTTATTGAATTGATAAACGAAGGAGCTAAGAAAGAATTCTGGAAATTCAAGGAACAAAGCAATGAATAGACGTTTTAAAAAATATTTTTATATAACCACTATGTTAGGTCTATTGACTAGCCCTAGCTTTAGTAACGACATTTATATCTCACAAGTAGGTGATACACTAGACTTGGATATTGTGCAAGACGGACAAAACAACGTCATTGGTACCTCTGGTCAAGCTGTTGTACTTGGTAAGACGAGTAATGCTTCAGACAATATGACATTCAGTATTACACAAACAGGTAACACAAACACTATTGCCGCACAAATATTAGGTGCGACTTATACAGGTACTTGGACATTCACTGGTGATAACAGTGATGTCATATTACTTTGTAGTAGTGCTGCAATAGGTAACTGTGATAGTGTAACACTCAATATTGCGGCTGTAGGTGATAACCAAGACTACACAATCAAGATAGGCGAGAACGCATCTGGTGATGGTGCAACAGTAAACTTCACAGTAACAGACGATGATAACATTATATCAACTGATATTGATGGAACAAGTGCAGTGGTTACTGTTACTATTAATGGTGCATCTAGTCTTGAAACAACTGACAGCACATTAGATATTGATATTGCTGGTAACGGAGATAGTATAGGACACACTATTGTATTCAATGCTACAGGTCGAGGTCACGCAGTAGTTCTTAATCAAAGTGGTGTATACGATAACATGATTAATCTTACCACGAATGGTGATAATCAAGCTATCAATATCACTCAATCAGACTGATGTTGAGACTTTTATCATTACTCATAGTAATGGCAACGCCAGTGTATGCAAACATTGGTGAGATAACTTCTGTTAATGGCAGTGGTGCTATTGAAAGAGGCGAAGATGCTATTGAAGCAGAGAAGGGCACAGGTATTGATATGCTTGATACTGCTGTTACTGCAAATGCCAATATGCGGATTAACTTTATAGACGATACAGTAGTTGACATAACACAACATTCAAGACTTCTTATAGACGATTTTGTGTATGATCCTGCAAGTGGTAAAGGGTCTTTGGGTCTAAAGGCGACATTAGGCACTGTTCGTTATGCCAGTGGTCAGATAGCAAAGCGTAATAGACAGAACGTAAGAATTAGAACACCTTCTGCAACTATCGGTGTTCGTGGTACTGACTTTGTTATGGTCATAGATGAAATTGGTGGATCTATGATCACACTATTACCTAGCTGTGATACTGCTGGAATGTGTTATGTCGGAGAAATAACTGTCGAAACTGATGCTGGTTTTGTTTTATTAAACCAAGCCTTTCAAGCCACAATAGCTTCCAATAGCATGAGTCCCCCAACAAAACCTTTATTATTAGACCTTGACGAATCCATGATAAATTCTTTATTGTTGTTGCGTAAAGTCAAACCATATGAAGAAGAAGTGGCAAAAATATTAAAGAAGAAAATTAAAGATGCAGACTTCTTAGGACTAGACTTCCTTCAATTCGATGGACTAGACTATGATGCATTGACTGAGGAACTAGAAGGTATTTGGTTGACGGCATTAGATAACACTGACAGTCTATTACAAGACATGCTTATAGACATGCTAGATCAGCTTAATTCAGCTTTGATGCAATTGTTTTTAGATGAGCTTGCCACACAGAACTCGTCTATGTTGAGAAGAGAACAAAATGTGTACGGATTTGATCCTACGACTGGTATTACTTTAATGAACCAAAGCCCTAACTGGGTGTTTTCAAGACGTGACGACAACGGAAATAACTTTGTAGAGTTAACTTTAAATCAAGGATATGGATATACCATAGACCTAAAACAAGGAGGCTGGGAATTGTATGACTATAGGTTGGGCGACAACACTGGTAATTCTATTAACATTACCCAATAGCCTTTGGGCTAACGAACTGATATTAAGCCAAGTCGGTAATGACTTTACGTTGAATGTCGATCAAGATGGTAATAATCACAGTATCACATTCGATGTTGATGGTAATAATAATACTGCAAATATCACACAAACAGGTGCAGACAAAACTATGATCTTAGATTTTGAAGGCAATCCACACAACTTTAATGGCACTCAAACTGGTAGTGGCAACCATTATGTCTATATAGATATTAATACACCCAATAATCGTGGCACTGCACAAATAAATTCTACTCAAACAGGAAGCACAAGTCAAAGCTACACTATTACAGGTACTTGCTCTAGTTATAATGGGTGTGCTTTGAATGTGACTCAAACAGGTAATTGATATGAAAAAACTATTAAGTCCTTGGTGGGCATTAATCACTCTTATGGCATTAGTTTATATATTTGCTGTACCATCTAGCTTTGTTCAGAGTGTTAAACTAAACTACTTTGACACGCTTATAGTCAACCAAGAGCCTGTGCAAAACAATATATTCGTTGCAGAGATAGACGAAGCCACATTAGACAAGTACGGACAATATCCTTTCCCACGTAAAATATATGGCGATATAATAAGAGACTTATATGATAGAGGTGCTGGACTTGTCGTATGGAATATTATGATGCCAGAAGAAGATCGCTTTGGTGGTGACGATTATATGGCAGATGTCATGCTAGAACTGCCAGTCGTATTGCCTAGTAGACCTAGTAATAAAACAAAGAACGAGCCTATTAATCCAGGGGCGGCTATCATTAATGCTGATTACCTTGATGTGTTATTACCTTATGGTGGCATTATTGCAAACGTTCCTGTTATAGAATATGCATCTGTTGGTGCTGGTATTGTATCTACAGAACCAGAAATTGATGGTGTAGTAAGGCGTATGTCCACAGTAGCAGTTGTTGATGGTACGTTATATCCAAGCCTTGCTTTAGAGACGTTACGTGTTCTTGCTGGAGATACAAACTTTCAGATTAAGTTACAACCCAATGGTGTAGAGAAAATGAGAATACCAAAATTTGGTATTATTCCTACTGATAATGAGGGTCGTGTATGGATTGATTGGAGTCAAAAAAGCCAGAATGTATCCATAGCAGATCTTCCTGATAATTTTAATGGTGCTATTGTTATTGTAGATGTGACTGCATCGGGTATATCTAATCCAATACCAACGGCTTCAGGCAGTGTATTTGCTGGTGAAACACAAGCGGCGGTATTGGGAACGATGATAGCGGGCACAAACATCAATAGACCAGACTGGGCTACGTCAGTGGAGCTAATTTGCCTTCTAGTGGGGTCTTTACTGCTTATTATTCTAAGTCGTTGGATGATAATAGGTTTAATAACAACGTTTATTCTTATTGGGTCTATTGTGCCATACTCTATGTACGCCTATGCGACAGACAAGATATTAATAGATGTAAGCGCACCTGTTATAACATTTGTTATAATAGCTTTGCAAGTTTATGGTATTAAGTTTGTTCGTGAGTTCCTAGAGAAACAAGCGATTAAAAAACAGTTTGCTGGCTACGCTTCTAAAGAAGTTGTGGAGATACTACAAAAAAACCCATCTCTTATTAAAGATGGTACTAAGAAAGAAGTTTCTATATGCTTCTCAGATCTACGTGGATTTACACCTTTAGGAGAATCATTTGGTGATAACGTAAAAGGACTAACATTGATTATGAATAGTTACATGGATGCTATTACAAAACCTGTGCTTGAAGCCAATGGTATGATTATTAAATATATTGGTGACGCTTCAATGCATATTCATAATGCGCCTATGGAAGATCCTAATCACCCTAAAACTGCCGTACAAACAGGACTAAACATGTTAAAAGCAGTGGAGAAGTTTAATGAGTATATTATATCCGAAGGGAGACCGCCTGTGGGTATGGGTGCTGGTATCAATACTGGTCTCGGTTACATTGGAGAAATGGGATCGACAGCCAGACACTCCTACGACATTCTTGGAGATGCTGTTAGCACCGCCGCAAGACTTGAATCCGCATGTAAAGGTTATGGAGTTGTATTGATTGTAGGACCTGCAACATACAAAGTCACCAAGGACGATTTCTTTTATTTAAAACTAGATGATTTAGCAGTGAAGGGTAAGACTGTAGGACTAGAAATATATACAGTCTTTGATGACATTAAAACACATTACAAGAAAAGTAAAAAGATGCACAACATAATGCATGAGCATTATCGTGCACAAGAATTTGACGATGCACTCAGTATGTGCCACACTTTACAAAAGCATTTTGACGAAAGAATGGATGGCTATTATGAAATGTGGATTGAACGATGTGAGTTTATGAAAACACAGAAACTACCAAAAGACTGGGATGGAATTTTCGTCGCCACTACTAAATAAGGAAAGAAATGGAAAATATTAAACGAAGCCACGAAATGGCTATAATTGCTAAAGTTGCATACGAAGATAAGGCTAAAGCAAAAGCAGTATTCGAGGCAATGGGATATAGCAAACATGAGTTCATTGAACATAATGGAGCGCAGTGCCACGTCGTATGGAACGATGAAGAAGTAATCATTGGATTTCGTGGAACTGAGCCTGATGAATTTTCAGATATTAAAGCAGACCTTAACGCTATACCAAAAAAATGGGAAGCTGGTGGTTTGGTTCACAAAGGATTTTGCAATGAGCTAGACAAGGTTTGGACACAACTATCTTTGGTATTAAAAAAAGAACTGAAAGATCGTAAACTCTTTATCACAGGTCACTCATTGGGTGCGGCTATGGCAACCTTGGCGGCAAGTAAACTAGAGAAATCCTGTACTTGCCTATACACATACGGAAGTCCTAAAGCTGGGAGTAGAAGTTTTGTTAAGTCTATCGACGTACTACATTACCGCTTTGTTAATAATAACGACGTTGTGGCAAAAGTACCATTTTCGTTTCTTGGATACAGACACCACGGAGAACTACGTTACATAAACTACTATGGTAACATAAGAAAGATGACTAAATGGCAAAGAGTCAAAGACCAATTCAGAGGTCGGTGGCGTGCTATAAAGAAATGGCAAATGTTCGATGGTGCTTATGACCATGGGATGGATAATTATAAAAAATATTTAGGAAAATAAAAAATGTATGAATATAGATCTACCATTAATAAAATAATAGACGGAGATACAGTCGATGTTGACATTGATTTGGGATTTGGTGTTGTACTTTCGAATGAGCGTGTTCGTATTATGGGTATTGATACACCTGAAAGTCGAACTAGTGATAAAGTCGAAAAAGTATTTGGTCTTGCCGCAAAATACAGATTGAAAGAGCTATTGGGTGCTAAACCAATTCTTAAGACTGTGATGACTAAAAAGGGAGAAGATATGAAGGGTAAGTTTGGTCGTATCCTAGGAGACTTCCTCACAGATGATGGTGTGCGAATTACACAAATAATGATTGACGAAGGCCATGCCGTACCATATACAGGTCAGAATAAAGATGATGTACTAGAACTACACATGATTAATAGAAAAAGACTAATAAGCGAAGGGGTAGTTGACGAGCAAGCAGTTCTTTACGCTGCATCATTTAATAAATGATGGGGTTATTTGATAGCACTCTATGGATATACACTAGTATTATTGGTGCGTGTCTTGGTGCGGCGTTCTTGGCATACTTTAAGGACACACGTGCTGGTCTTTGGTCGTACAGACAATTAGATAAGGTGTTAAATTATCTTGTTGTGAAGTGGGGTTGGAATTGGTTACAACAACCAGACGATGTTTGGAGAAAGAAGTATCCGCATGTAACTAAAAAAATTGATGAATTAGAAAAACGTATAAAGGAATTAGAAAAATGAAAGATTGGATCAAGGCTAGGAAAAATGAACGAACTACTTTAGACGGCACTGTTATGATAGGTGCAGGTATTGCATTTCTCATACTAGGACCTCTTGCAGTGATAGCCGCATATGCAGTTATTGTATATGGAGTAGTAGTCGTAATCAAAAAAGATTAAAACGAATACAAAATTATTGAAAAAGGGGGTTGACAGCTCCCTTTTTTTATTGTAGAAGTATGTATAAGTTAGTTAATAAAAGGGTATTATAAAATGGCTACGTTTGAAAAAGTAACTAAAAAAGAATTGTTTATGTGGCAGGCTCCTGCATTTAACTTTGAATTGAGTGCAGACCAATTGCTTGAGAAAGCGTTAAAAGCAGGCTTTGTTACAAAAACTGGTGATGATGAGTACCTAGTAAATGATAACTTTTATGAGTATTCCGAGTAGTCAAAATAGTGAGTGATGGATTTAAAATGGGAGAGTTTAAATGAATAGTTATGAAGTAGTTTTTGATGGTGAGTATGGAGTTGTATTCGACACTATTGAAGCCAAAGATAGCAAAGACTTGTTGTCTAAGCTGTGTGCTGAGTATCCAGAAGACATTGGTGCAGATGGTTGTTATTATGACACCAACGGAGATGAATTTCCTATTGACTGGTAAAAAAAATAAATTAGAAAGGTTAATATTTAGGGGTTGACAACATTAAAATGATTATCTATAAAATAAGAGTGAGTTAATCAAAAGTCTTTGAAAGGACAGAAAATGAAAATAGTAGACATCAAAAATGCAATGATAGAAATGAGCCAATCAGAGCTTTCACAAATTATCAATATAGCTCAACAGATTAAATCTATCTCTGCTCAAGTGACTTTCAACGTAGGCGACTCAGTATGGGTTGTGCAAAAAACAAAACGCACTTCTGGTATTATTGAAAAAATGAACAGTAAAAAAGCAGTCGTTTCTATGCGCGGTTCTAAGTACAACGTACCTTTCACAATGCTAGAAGCTGCATAATGAGTGACCTCATACCAGATCTTGAAATTGAAGCGGCGTGTGAGGTGGCTGATACAGACGATAACTTGAATTATCTGATTACGCTCTTGGAAATCTTGTTGAAAAAAAAAATAAACCTTTTAACTGATGACGACATAGCTTCTCTTGACAAAAGAATTGATGGATGCGTTAAGAATCTATTTGATATAGCTAATGGAGATTATTAATGACTTACAAAAGTACAATGGCACTCAATTTAAGAATGAGTAATAAAGTAAAAAGTCGTCACCAAGAAGGTGTATGGAATAATCCTGTAAAGATGCAAATGATAGTCGATAACAAAGGGTGGAAACCTACAGTTTATCGCCCTTTAAAAACATCCTCTTTATTAGACTCAGACCAACTATCATAATAACCTAGCCTGTCTAACTTACGACTTGCTAGGTTTAACTTATCTTTTGACTGTAAAAGTATTAATGCCCACTTACCTTGGTTCATTTCAACGCCATTGATAATTTCTTTATCGTCAGGATGATCTGGCAAAGCTATAAAACCTCTTGGTAATAACTCTTGTGTATTCATTTCATCAACTTCTTGTTCTAGTTCTTTGGCTGTTATCATATCAGGCTTTATCCCTATTACGATAACTTCTATCCTATCCCAAAACTGTTTATTGAATGTTGCGTATTGATATAGTTGAACTGCTATGTCCTTTTTATGCTCAACATAACACCAATGTATTTTACCTTTGTCTAATGCAGCTTGTGCATATGGACAAGGTTCGTATCCCAAAGACTGGTTAGGTTGGCTCACAAAGGTTTTTATCCAATCTGATACGTCTTCTTCGAGTTCCATCATTTCGTTAATCATCAGGGAAGTCTCTATATAAGAAGTGTTGAATCGTTTCTACATCGACAAGATGATTGAAACCTTTATGCTCTTTCTCTATATCATCGTCATTACGTATCACATTTGTCATAGCATCATCTAATTGTTGTAAGCCTTTAAATTCCATATCAATGCGAAACTCTGGCAAGTCCATAGACCTAAAGCCTAGCTTCATTCGAGTGATACGAAAACTTTCAATCGCTCCGTTTTTTTCCATCTTACTTAAAAACTTTTTCATTTCAGCTACAAACCAGTGTGCGTTTACACCTTCTTTGTGATCTGCGTAAATTGTATATACATCCATTATAGAGGTCCCATTTCTTCATATCCATCAAATTTGCTTTTATATGGTTGATTTTCACCTAACCATAAGTAATCATATCCACTCTCTTTATACAAGGCACATTCTGTAAAAAGACTTTTAGCTCCAATACTTAAAGATGGTTTCTCATAATTCCACGCAAATTGAATCGCTTCTGCATCAGAAGTGCTGTGCTTACGTATTATACTAAATGCAATTAACTTTTCATTATCATAGTATCCAATTATGTCATGTAACGGATCAAGATATTCAGTATCAAAAATAGGCATATGACTTTGAAACTTTTTATACTTACAATATTTTGTATATATACTATTAAGCTGTGGTATCTTATTATGGACATCACTAATAAATTTGTAATCTAAACACACGTCATAGTATGACATAGATAAGTCTATACGTGAAAAGATCATTGAGGCACCTTATGAAAAATCAATACAATATTTGGAACAAATGGGACAAATTAAAAACAGTTGTCCTTGGTGATACTTATAACAAAGAATTCTACAAGGATATTAAGAGTAAGGACACTAGGGATTGTTTCTATAGAATTGCAGATGAGTGTCAAGAAGACTTAGAAAATTATTCTAATGTATTAAAAGATTTTGGTTGCACTGTATTACGTCCTGAAATAGATACAAATGATAATATTATGAACCACGTAGATCAAAAAGGTAGAATGCGTATGGGAAGAGGAGGTGTGCCTAGGCCACCCTTGTGTCCTAGAGATGCACAACTTGTAGTTGGTAACAATATTGTTTACACAGATATTGAAACCAACGATCCTTGGGGTAAGTTATTAAAAAAATATAACAACACTGACGTCGTTGATTTAAGAGTCGATAGTGTTTCAGGTCGTCGTCTGGATGGGTTTAAAAAAGAAGTTATACACGCACCTCAATATACTATGGTTGGACGTGATCTTTACATTGATACAAATGATACACCTATTCGTCCATGGCAACAGCAAGAACTCCTGAAGTCTACAAAAGATATTAGATTAAACTATCTTAAAATAGGTGGTCATAATGACGGAGTTTTTCATACGTTAAAGCCAGGAGTGATTATAAGCCTAGAAGATATACAATTTTATGATAAGACATTTCCTGATTGGGATCTTTTATATTTACCTGAGCAAAGTTGGGAAAAGGTCAACGGCTTTTTAAAAATGAAAAAAAAGGTACTAGGTAAATGGTGGGTGCCTGGAGAAGAAGACAACGACGAGTTTACAATGTTTGTCGAAAGTTGGCTTAATGGTTGGGTAGGGTATACAGAAGAAACTGTATTTGACGTTAACTGTCTTGTGCTAGATGAGCATCACGTTTGTGTAAACAACATGAACCCAAAAGTGAATGCTTATCTTAAAAAGCATAAAATGGAACCTATCCACGTACCTTGGCGACACAGATACTTCTTTGATGGTGGACTACATTGTCTTACACTAGACCTTTACAGGGAAGGTCATATGACTGACTACTTCCCTGCAAGAGGTGATGTTGGTATTAATGATCTAGGTGTTTAGTTCCAACGATAAAAGATGTGATCGTCAATACGAACTTTTTCATCAAGTGTCGGTGCCCAATTAGGATACACGCCTGTTGTGTGATAATGTGTCGAACCTTCTGAAACATCAAACTGTTCGTAAAGGTCAATAGAGTCTAAAGCCACCATGTGTGACTGAAACCATAAATCAATGTTCTTAGGGACGTCTGTGAGTCCGTCACAATACCAAGAGAACTGACACCTATGACGTTTCATTGCACCACTGCTATGCTTCAATCCTTGATGTACAACTTTACAAACTGTATCTGGATAACGCTTATCTAATACACGATTAATAGTCACATGGGCGACTGCCATTTGACCTAAATGTGATTGATTACGAGATTCGAAATATATGTTTTTGGCTAGGCACTCCATACCTTCTGGATCTTGTGCCAATAACGCCATTAAAACTACTGTATTCATTTGTCAACTTCCACACAAATTTCATCACCATATTCTTCAGCATAAATCTTTGCGTTTTCAGCTTCAATACGTAGCAATCCTAATTTAAAATCTTCTGATACTTCAGGTGCAGGAGTTAATACATAACCCAAATTTTGTGTCATATTTAAGTTTCTTATTACCATTACAATATCTCCTTTAAGCGAACATTGGTTGCATGTTTGAGAACACGGCGTTGTAGGCATTAACTTCACCGCTATAGTGATCAAAGAATTCATCATCATCTTCAAAAGCTACAACAGCTACTTTGCCGTTGAACAAATCATTTTGACTTGCGATGTATTCATCCCAAGCGTTCTGCATTGCGTTCATACCTTCAAGAGTATCGCCTCGACCATGTCGTGTCATAGTATCCCAACCCTCTTGGAAGGAAACTTCGTCTTGATAAAAATTAGGAATTCTAAACATGTGATTCTCGCTTTCTTTGTTTCTATACCATCTTTATATTTGATTCGGATTGGTTTGTCAACCCTTTTATTTCAATAAATAAATCTTTTGGCATAACACCAAGACCAACAGCAGTTCTGGTCTGGCAGTAATGAGCGTAATCTTTACACTCACTAGCTGATGGAAGTTCGTAGGCGGAAGGAAAAAAATCTAACATATTAAGATCCTGTTACTAATTCAAATGAGCCGTCTGCTTGTCTATCGAAACCTTCCACATATTTGTGGTGGTTGTCTTGCTCAATAGCAGACTGTGTGATCAAGTATTCGGCGGCTTTCCAAAACTCTTTGACAGTATTACCTATGACATAGGCTTTGTAGACGATCTTCTCTTGAGTGTTGTTCATCATCTGCTCAACTGTAGCATCTTTAGAAATAACTTCATAAGTGATCTTCTGTTGACTGTCACCCTTACAGGCAGTACCTTCCCACTCACCTTCATACATCACTTGATCAAGGCTAGTGAACTCGGTGTCACAAGACCAGATTGAGTTGTAGTTCAGAGCATCTTGGTGGAAACCGAAGTATTCGCTTTGTTCTTCATATGTCATGTGCAAGTCTCACTTTCTTTGTTTCTATACTATTTTAATAGCACACCGATTCGGGGTTGTCAAGCCCTAAATGAAAATAATTTAAATTAATATTGAGGATGATAAATTACTTTTTTGACGCTTTGTCTAATTCCCTGCCAACCTGTTTGCGCGATGCGTACGGCTGTTGCCGCTTGAGATTGTGTTGCTTTGATTTCCCATTCGTCAGCGGCAAACTCAACAGCGGCATCAAATGCTCGCTTCCAAGATGCTGTTGCTTCGTAAGATGTCAAAGCCGCTTCGGCTAATGCTTGGATGTCGATGTCATTCATGTATGCGTTTTTCATTTTATTTGTCCATTGCAAGTATTAACTTCATTTCATCAACGATGTCTTGGTATTTGGCAATCTTCTTCTCAATTGCGTACTTCTTCATTCTTACTGATGAAGTGTTACCATAGAACGTAGTTAGATATTTTTCTAACTTTTTGATTTCATTTTCATACTGTTCTAGCATTTCAATCTCCTTGTTTCTTCTTCATGCATTTCTTCGCAAAGCTGATCCCAACGAACTTGCTTTTCAGCAGGTGCCATTGAGTTCCAGTTATCCATGATTACACCACGAGGGCGGAAGCCATAGACTTCTTTGTGAAAATCTGAAAATAAGTTATCGTCATACATATCATACCTCCATTTCGATAAGAGTTGCTAAGTGATTAAGAGCTTTAGAACGTGACTTCATTTCTTTCAAAGTCATAAGAACTAGCTGAGTATTTGTCAAGCTATTACGCTTAGACCAAACAGCATAGAAGCCGTCACGATCATTAACAACTTCATACTTAGTGCCACGCGCTTCAAGGCTGTAACACATTTTGTTGTTTTCAGTCATTGTGGTTTGAACTAGCATTGGTTCTCTTTCTGTTTAACTTATACATTATAATTAAACGATTTGAAAGAGTTTGTCAACACTTATTTTTAGGTAGTTTTGTATGCACCAGTCGATTTATTCCAAGCATGCATAAGCTCCCAATACTGTAGTGATGTCATAGTAATAACATCAGTCCTACCAGTGGTATCATCGTGCTGTATTATGTGACAATAATCATCATAGATATTGACTATAACGTCATCTAACTCCCCAGTCTCATCTAGCAATGTTATGCGAGACTCATCATCTACCATATCAACAGTAAACATTATGATAGAACCTCTGAGGCAACCAGCCAATTGTTTGCATGTTCTTCAACGTCATGTAAAGACTTACCAAGAAACTCTAGTCTATAAAATTCATTCTTATCTGGTGTAAACCATTTGATATAGAAATACTCTTCTTTTATATTGGCGTGTATTTCACAATACTGTCCATTTAAAATGCTGCCTTCGGTACTAACGAATGTAGAAAGTAATTTACCCATTATTTATTCCTCAGATTCCATTTCTTCTATTAAATGATCTCTCAACAATCTTGCAGTCTCATCAAGATAATTGATTTTGCTACCATTAATAAACTTATATGCCAATGTAATACGATCACATCCAGCCCATGCAGAGTGCCAACAATGATGCTCTGGCTCATCTTTACGTCCAAAATAATAGTGCCTAGCTTGCCAACCAGGTTTATCTTGTACAGTTATAATCTTATCTTGACTTTGATCATAATACCTAAAGTAACCATCACCATTTTTTGACCATGTAAACAATACTTGATAGCAATTGGCATTCCAATTAGTGTGCCAACCTACGTGACCCATAGGCGGATAGTAGTTTATTAAAGCATTATGTTGCGCACCAATAGTTTTGGCAAAGTCATACCTTACTTTGTCTCTAAAAGCACTCCATATATGATCGTTTGCCACCATACTAGACATAGGTTGAGCCATGTGTGTTTCAGGAAATCCTTCATGGTATTCTTGATTTTCTAACATTACTTCTAAGTAATCTCGGCTACAAGGGTGCATGTGATCTGTTCTAATTTTTTTTGCAGAAATCACATGTTCAGGATTATCGTATCCTTTTGTATGAAAGAACTCATCAATAAAACCATCTAGTGTACTTAACAAGGCTTTATTGCGTAGATTGATCTCAGTCATTAACAAACTCCTTAATCATAGGAAACTGTATGTTGATTGCATAGGCTATAGCACGTGCAAGTTCCATGTGTTCTAATTGTGTTCCATTACCAGAACGTAATTCGATGTAATGTATCCAAGACCGAATAGAAGCGTTTGCATACAATCGTGACACTGTATTACCTTCTGGTAAGATACAACGTGCCTGCTCTTTGGCAATACCATACTCTATAGCTTCATTATATATGCGTTTGGTATGTTCAAGTAAGAATTTCTGTTGAGCATCCCACCAAGCTTTTAATACAATATCATCAGTCGGTATAGAGTTTTGACGATTCTTAGGGTCTTGCATACGTGCCTCACGCACAACAAATGAGGTTTCCATGCTCCGAGGATCAGCATAACGTTGTGAAAACTCTTGAAACGCCATTGACCGATGCCGTAGTAACTGGCGTGCAATGTCACGTGTAGTTTCTATTTCTATCGTAGCTGACGCCATTTCAAATGGCGACCAATGTTTATGCTTCATAAGATAATTTAAAAGCTTGTCAGCAGATTCCATATTCATCTGTCCGCTAGGATTAGATACTTTTGCACAATACGAAATCAAGTCTTGCATACTATCAATGCCTATAATCGCACCTTTAATAGGTTGTGTACATGCTATTAGTTTTACTTTCATAGTATTATCCTACTTTAAATTCGTTAAACTTTTGTTGGACTTGAGACTTATCGAATACAGGTCTATCGTCTATGATACCTTCTGTACCCAACTCTACGTCATACAGACGCATTTTGCTTTTATCTACACCGATTAAGAAACGTTTATCTTTATTAGGATCGTTGTATCTATTCTTAAGTTGCTTGACCATAATTTGACCTTGATCTTCTAGTTCTTCTGTAGATACTAGAGCGAACATTAAGTCGGCTGTTGCGGGTAATCCAAAAGACTCGGACGTATCTTCAAGCCCAGGATCTGAGCTAGTGTGACCAGTACGTGTCGTCTGCGTTGCAGACACAATCGGTAAGTTAAATTCAACTGCAAGTCCTCTCATCTCTTCTGCTATGGCTTTGATATATGTATATGAGTTAATTGATCCACCCATTGCCTTCATCCGTGCAGAGCCACATATGTTAAGATAATCAACAAAGATTATTTCAGGAACAAACTTCTTCTTTAACTTCAACTCGTTTAGTAACGCACGAAAATGGGAAGTGTTTGCTTGCCCTGTAGGGTATTCTTTAATTATAAGTTTACCATTACCAGCACGTCTAATGTTAGTAACACGATCTTTTAACATAGTCTTAGTCAATGTATCAAGATCACCAATAGGCATATCTAATAAGTTTGCATCAATACGTTCGGCTATGCGTTCTTCTGCCATTTCCATTGTGATATACAGTACGTTTCTGCCTTGACACAAAGCACCAGCCGCTACGTGACACATGAACAATGATTTACCAACACCTGTGCCAGCCAAAGCAATGTTTAATGTCTTGTTTGGTAGACCGCCACCTGTAATTCTATTGAAGTAATCAAGGTCAAAAGGTATTCTTTCTTCTTGTGAGTGATAAAAATCAAAACGTTCTTCTACATTTTCTATGTAGTCGTGACCAACATTAGTATCAAATGATACAGCCAAAGCATCAGTTAAGATGTCAGGTAAAGAATTTTTACTTAACGTCTCATGCTTACCATCAATTATAGTAAACGATTGCATAATAGCATTATATATTGCACGATCTTGACACCACTTTTCAGTGGTGTCTAAAATCCATTGGTGATTAACATCTTCTGCTTTAAAGACGTGGGGTAGTATTTCCATAGCTTGAGCATAATTGTTATCACCAAAGCGATCGTTCTGGTCTAGTTCAATCTTAAACTCTTCAAGTTGTGGGAGCTTATTATATTTATTAACAAACTTACCCACTTCTTTGAACAACTGCGTATACACACCTTGAAAGTATTCAGGCTTAACGAAAGGCAAAACTTTACGTGTGAATTTTTCATTAGTTAATAAGTTCCTGAGTATCGTTTGCTCTAGGTTTATGGCTTCCGTTTGTATCATTCGTCGTTCCTATTTCTAAAATATTTCCTAGTATTCCGCCTACATAACGATTGAATTGATTGTTGTCAACTGTCAATTCTGTATTAGGTGATGAAACTATATCAAAACTAAACCTAATAGATTCCGTCACTTCATCCAATTTTAGCGTAGAGAATGATATTACAGTCTCTACGTAATCACCTTTTAAGATGCGTATATCCCATCCTTCTACATCTTTTGGAATTAGTTCGTAGTCTTCATTTTCAATTAAATTCATTATATCATATTCCTTAATAGGTGTAAAGCTCAAACGTCTTCGCCAAGCAATTTTTCACATCGTACTAAGCTCTCTAGGACTTTTATCATTGATGCGTCTTCTTTTATCATTGGTTCAGGCGAGTTTACAGTGTATATCGCTGTAAACTTATATGTGTTTTCTGAACTAAAATATGCTTGCTCACTGTGTTCAGTAACTTTCACAATGCTATTAACTGACAACATGTAAGGTTTTTCATAGAGGTCTATTCCAGCAATATAGAATAAACCTCCGACAAGTAAACATTCTATCACGATGTATCTCCATCAATAATAGCATCCATATCTACTAAGGACTTATGCCCAATTTGATACTGTTTCATAATAAACTCCTTAAAGTCTGTATTTTCAAATATAGGTTTCCAAAACTGTGTGTTAAGTGTATCTTTTTCACGCACTTTAGGGTCTTCTAATACGCCTGTTTCTTGATCAATTCGACAATACCATCCATTAGAAGGTTTGCCTACATAATTACCAGCTAGGGCAACCTCTAATAGACCAGAATATTTTTCTACTCCACCATCCCACGACACAGTAATCGGTATCTTAGATTTCTCTTTAACAAAACGAGACTTCTCAACATTAATCACAAAGTCATAACCTTCAATCTCTGTGCCTTTTTTATTCTGACGTCTGCCTAATATCCATATGTTATCAGCAGAGTAATATATACCAGTGCCACCAGACACAACTGCCTTAGAGAACATCTCTTGAGTTTGATATGTGTGATTGACTGCTAATAATGGGATATTTTTTATCTTCAAGTAAGGTGTGCACATACGGAACAAAGACTTTAACTGCTTTGCACGACTCATATCCGCAACTGATTTTTCGTCAAGAGCATCGTCTCGTTCTTTTTTAGAAGCCATATTACCTATAGAGTCAATAACAATAACCACATTGTCTTTTGTTTCTATGCCTTCTAGTTGTGACATGATGTCGTGCTTAAGCTGTTCTATGTCCATGATAGGCGTGTGCATTACACGTGTAGTATCAATACCAAATTGTTCGAAGTAAGATTGCGGTGAACCAAACTCTGAATCATAAAATAACATTACTGCGTCTTTGTGTTTATCAAGATATGCTCCAGCCATTAATAATGCGAATGAAGTTTTAAAGTGCTTAGAAGGTCCTGCTAATACTGTCAATCCAGCATTTAATCCACCATCTACGTCACCTGATAATGCAACGTTCACCATAGGAACACTAGTCGATGTTTGCTCTTTTGTATTAAATATTTTCGAGTCTGCAAGAACATCTGTAGCTTTAATCCTGCTGTTAGTCTTTAGCTTGTCCATAATACTCATGTATCATTTCCTTTCGTTTCATAGTTAATATTCTGTGCTTTTTCTCTATCGTCCAAATTGTATTCTTTACGATATTCGTTATTAATTGTGACGACATTATCAAGAAGGGTGAAGCGATTAAAAGCTTTGTTAAATGCCTTAGTGTCTTTGGGAAAACAAGCACCACCAAAGCCACGCTTACCATCAAATCCAGGCACTTTGGTATGAGAGCCACCTATACGAGGATCAGCTTCTATGCCTCTTAGTATGCGCTTATATGAAACGTTCATAGATTCAGAAGCATCATACAACTGATTAAAGAACGTCACTTTAGTCGCTAAGAAAGAGTTGATTGCATATTTTGCAAATGCCGCTTCTACTGGACTCATTTTTACTACCTTTTCCATATTACACATAGAGAAGACATCGTAAGCCCATAACAATCCATCAATAGCTTCTAATGTTCCACCAAATATATTAAACTTAGGTGACACAAACTCTGCCTTAGAATTGTTTTCTGTAAGGAACTCTGGGTTATACACAAATCTACTATCAGCTCCTAGCTGGGATGCTGTAAAAGCTAATCGTTGCATTACATCAGGTGTCACAGTAGACTTAATAGCAATGCCACTTTTTGTATGTTGTATCAGCTTTAAGACAGCATCTTCAACAATAGTAGCGTTTACTACGCCAGTATCGTCCATTGGTGTAGGCGCACATATAAATGTGATGTTAGGTTGCCACTCTACTAGATCATCAATGCTTGTATTATATAACGGATCTACATAGAACATTTCTACGTCACGATGTGTAAATCCGTAGTCTACAGCTTTACCCACAAAGCCGTGACCGACTATGCCTAGTTTAAATTTTTCTTCACTCATAATATAACCTCTTGTTAATATTTTCGACAGTATAACACATATGACACAGCTTGTATACCTTAAATACCATACTTTTCTTTATATTTTGCCCTGACTTTAATGAAATCTTTCAAGTAGTCGTAAGTTTGTTGACGAAATACTTGTGGATCATTGTGATCTACTGCAATAACAATAACACTTTGTTTAATTACCATACCTGTTAACTCATACCATGCACACGCATAAAAAGAAGCCTGCATAAAGTAGTTCTGAATCCACTCCTCTTTCTTTGGTTTACGAGATGTTTTATAATCAATAACAGACAACTCGCCGTCCCATTCTGCAATCAAATCTACTGTACCAGCAACTTCTAGTTTGTTACTATATAACGACGCTTCTTGCACATAGATATTATCTACATGCTTGTCTAGTATTGGCTTGATTTCATTGAATGAATGAATGTTATTTTGCGTAGCACCATCTTTCCAATCTTCCATATTATTAACATAGTTTTCTGCCAACTGGTGAACCGCTGTCCCTCTTGTAGATGCTTGATATGAAATCTTATTAGCTTCTTCTGCTCCTACACGGGCACGCCAAGCCATGATAGAAGCTTTAGATTCTTCACTTAACACAGTAGTTACTGATGGATATTTCTTTCCCTCTGGTGTTCTGTAAGTTCGTCCTGTAGGTAAAGTTTCACAATCAAGTTCACCTATAAGTACATCCATGTCAATGTGCTTAAACATCTCGCACTCTCTTTCTTAGATCAGTCGTAGAAAAGCGATGATCTCTTTTATTAAAATACAATTCAATGCCACGATTGCGACACACGTCTTTACCTGTAAATTCTTTTTGACGATATTCTTCACCAAGAACTCTGATGTCAATCGGATACATATTTATTATATCAAGTAAATCTTCTTCGGTACAATAGACTACCACTTCATCAACATACTTTATTGCTGACAGTTGGGCTTGTCTCTCTACAATACTTTGAATAGGAACGTTCTTTTCTTTTCTATCTACATTAGGGTCTACTTGCAACGCACAGATCAAGTAGTCACATTGAGACTTTGCTTCTCTCAACATGGCTACATGACCTGCATGTAATAGATCAAACGTGGATGCAGTGAAGCCTATCTTTTTCATTACATAATCAACGCTGATTTCTCTGGTACGATAACATTTCTTGTACCTGTTGCTTCACGCCATGCATTTGCAATCGTAGGGTCAGTCTCTACCATGAACATCACACTCGTAAATTTAAAGGCAACTTCTGTCGGCTCTGTTGCACCTGTCATACAGATACCAGGAACAAATGATAATGCAGAATCGCCAGCTTGTACTAGGCGAGGTTTGTATAGTATGTACTGGTCTTTCTGAGTTTTTGTGTATCTGCCAACAATCTCTGCACCATTTGGCAAGACAATTGTTACAACAGTTACACCTTCTTTATTTAATGTCATAGTTATTCCTTTACATATTTTTATAGACGTACTCTAAAGCACGATCAGCTTCTTTATCTAGTGGGCGATTTTCGTACCAATTACCATTTTCAAGATCAAACTGTTGACACAGTGTAGCAATCTCGTATGCGCTAATAGGGTATTTGCTTTTTGTTGCATTGCCAGCTGTTGCAATCATTATGGCATACATCTTACTGTACCAGCCTGTTGATGTTATAGACGTGTATTCTGCCGCAAGCTTTCTAGGCCAAAACGGACAATTCTGATATGACGACCATTCATATGTCGCATCCATAGAATCTTTACGATATTGTACTATTTGCGACTGTATGCCTGATGGTAGACGATCAAAGAAACTGTTTGAACTAGAGCGTTCAGGCATAGGATGTTTTGCTATTAGCCCATCGGGGTCTATGTCTGATCCATCAAGGTGACTAAAAATAAAATTATTAGCTCCTTTATACTTTGCAGGGATGTAATACATACGAGATAAATCTTTAGTCTGTCTATCACCTAGATCACCTAGCTCTGTCTGTAAAGCATACCACAACTTCTTTATATCATCTTTGTGTACATCACAAGTAAGGGGAAACACTAATCGAAACTTTGGTTGTGCTTCTGTACTGCTTGCCGTACTGTAACAAATGAATCTATGTTCTTTGAAGCGTGTTTTTAAAATAGTCTCCACGTCACCATCAAAAACCATATCATCTACATCTACTGCCGCCCAACTTGCCCAAGTTAATACACTGTCATTTTTGCGTGTAGTATCTGTAGAGTAAGTAGCAGGCGACATTAGTTGGGCTGACTTTTTATCAGGCAACTCAACAGTAGATAGTTTATATAGAAGACGTTCAAACTGGTCAAAGCTCTTTATATCGACACGCTTGTCTGTCTTAGTATCAAAGAGACTGTTAAACAGTGTCAATGAGTAATTCACATCTTTCATAAGTTCACTTTCTCATAATAATTTTACTATTATAGCACAGTCCATTCGTTTTGTAAAGTATGTTTATCCAAAAAAATCACTTAAGTCGGATACAGGCTCATCAGTCCAACCCAACGCATCAAGGAACATTGTCATAGGCTCTAAGAAAGATTTCTGAAACTGCTTATCGTAATCTATGTACGGATGCAAGTTCAGCTCTTTAGGAAGCTCATTAGGATATGCAATCACATTCTCTCTAATAGGGTTCGGAGTTTTTAAATACACGTACTTAATCTTTTCTCCGTCTTTAATATAATCGTACTTCTTGTGCAAGTTATTCTTCTTTACGTGATGGTTATACAACAAAGAGCCTCTGGCATTTATCGGAGTACCTTTTGCATATATCTTTGTCTTATCTTCCCACTTACCTATATCTGATACACCACGTGGTGAACTCACATCCTCAGGTGGAAGACTATTAAATTCTTTACGAAAGTCTCTGATAAAGTCCTGTGTTTTCGTTTCTTCACCTTCAAGGATAACATGGAACACTTCTTTAAACTTATCACGACACACTTGCGGTGTAGAGGACTTAATAGCCTCGACACCCATAATCTTATGCTTTGGTATTGCATATTGCACACCCTCAGAGTTATGTACGTTTAGAATGTAACGTTTCTTTGCCAACCAAATACCACGATCAGCAATAACTTCTCTATCCATTTCCATACGATCACCGAGACAATTTAGATCAGTACGCATCTTACTTAACATTTTAGCAAACGCTGGTTCGAAATGTGCCTTGCATGATTTGTCTATGAACTTGACTGCACGATCATGTGTAACACCAAACTTATTCACAAAGTCATTCATATTAACATATACTGAATCTGTATCAATAGCGATAACATAATCTGTATTCTTTGTGCCTAAGACTTTATTTAACTCGTGGTTGATAACCTTTTCACACGACTTAATAACATGTTGACCTGTGACTGTCACACCTTCTGCAATACGCAAATCAAAGTAACGATAATACTTATTACCCATCGCACCATATAGACTATTCATAAGAATTTTAATAGCCATTTGACGATTAGTCAAAGTAGCAATCTCACGCTCAAGTTCTTTGGTAGGTGTTATTTGGTACTCTGACTGCGCTTCAAGCATACGTGTCTTAGAACGCTTACGATCATCATAGTATTCTTCAATAAGAGAAGGCATAAAACCTTTCTTACTATTGTCAAAACGCTGACCTGTCGCAGCCATAGAATGATTACTATCAGGATCTATGGTCAACGTTTCTGGTGACATATTCCATTGTGCAATTATGTTAGGATATAGAGACGCAAGGTCAAAGCTCACAACCCAATCATACATGCCAGGGGTGACATCTTTGACGTAGCCACCAGGAAATGTACTATCGATAGACGAAAGGACTTTATGTGATTTTGCACGTGGGACAACAATGTTTTGATCATGTAATGCTCTATAGACAATACTATCCCATATTGCAGTCGTACCGAAAACTTCAGACAAATTACATCCAGCCTTATAGCCCATAGTCAAGGCTAATCCCATCAAGTCAATCTTATCGTCTATACGCTCAATAAGCTCTACGTCTTTTACATTATAGTCTATGTAAAGTTGGTGGTTTTCTTTGTATAAGTTGCGAAGGCTACCGAACTCTTCATAAGACAACTTCTTTTCACCTACCACAACGTGGGCAATATGATCTAGGCGATACGACGCCTGAGGTCCGAAACTGTATCCAAACTTTTGAAACAAGTCTAGGTAATCTAATTGATTGATACCCATGAGTTGATAAGATTTCATCTCTTTGAATTTAAGACGTACAGTCTTTTGACGCACATCATTCCAAGGAGACATACTCTTTGAAGAAATATCCATATCGTGTTCTAAGGCAAGTCGCTCAATACGATTGACTAGATAAGGCACATCAAAGAAGCGGATATTCCAACCTGTGATAACATCAGGATAGTCTGCTTTCCACCATGTAATCCACTTAGTAAGTAAATCAATTTCGTCATTACACCTATGGTATTGTATAAGAAGATTCTTGTGCGGAGATTTATTATAATCGTACTCGCCACAACCCCAAACATGATAGATGCTATTACGAGAAGACTTACAACAAATAGCCGTGACAGGATGTAGAGCGTCTTCTGGCTCAGGAAACCCATCTTCAGAATGTACCTCAATGTCAAAGTTGACAATGTTCATATGCGACTTCTTAAAGTTTACTTCACCAGGGAACTTGTCTTGAATGAATTGCATAACAACTCTGTCCATACCATGATATGTAGGATTTGCCACTTCTGATTGTTCTTTAATAAAGTCTCGCATTGCATTGGGAGAGCCAAACGTTCTAGGTTTAACATCATCACCATACATAGATTTCCAACCAGTGTCTTCGGCAGATGGAAAAAACAATGTCGGTTCATAACTGTACTTGTTTGATATAGGACGTCCTAAATCATTGTAACCTCTATAGGCAATACGATTACCAATAATCTCAACTGATGTGTAAAAACTCAAAACGCAAACTCCTTATTTGTAAGCATTGTATCATAATTTAGTATACTTGTAAAGCTATATAATATATTTGATACTCGTTGCTTTCATTTTGTACTTCCGTCTTTCCTTCTTATTGAGAGGATATACGAATATGTGTTTGCCTTTACTATGAACGTACTCTGCTTCGCCGTTCTCTAGCTGTTCCTTAATTTTTTGTGCGTATGGTTTAAGACGCCTCTCGCCATTCTTAGGTGTGTAGTACGTCCGTATTGTCTTTTCGTGATACAGACGATCATTACCTTTAATCTTTATCGATCTACCCTTTGCAGTCATACCCAAATAGTAAAAGTTTGATGCATAGTATATAGTGCCTACATGACCTTGCATACTGTCAGCATAACTGACAACAACTTTACAGTCTGTGTTCTGTCTCAACCAATTGATTGTCTGAGATATGAAGTAACTTTCGGTATTCTTCGGAGTATCATCAATACAGCACAATCGTCTTAGTTCAACAACGTCTGTTTCAACTTCCCCATACTTCTTCCAAACACTTGCCATGCCTAGATACCCATATATCATAACACCAATCATTTCAGCCTTATCAAAAAGACCGAAACAGAAACGAGTAGCCAAGCCATTTGTGTTCTTGGAGTAATGCCAATCAACAACAAATGGTGTAGCTTCTTGTATAGTTATTGGTGATACAGTGTAATCCGTAACGCTCATTACAATCTTCCTTATGACTTACAAATCTACCTTTCTAACAACTTCAATCATAGCCGTGTTTCCGTCATCATAGGTGACTTCATGCAGTTCAGTGCTTAATTCTTTGCTTAAATCTATGGCTGCACGAACAAGTCTGCGACTTACTTCTACTCTTGTACCAACTTCATTTAATTGCTGTTTCATAATATACTCCAATGTGTTTTAAGTGACAGGCCAAGTATTTGGCCTATCATAGTAGCTATATATACCACTTAGAAGAAGCGTCTACGCCTAACATAGGGTTCTTGCGACATGGCGATAGTCTCGATGTCGCCTCTGTAGATACCTATATCTCTTAGCTCATAATCTGTAAGCGAAGATAAGTCTTTTATCGTTCTGCGATAGTCGGCAGGTTTTTGTGCAGATAATACGACACCGGATATTGCAGATGTGACTGCTGTTAAAAGTTTCATTTCTTCAAGTCCTCTAATTTACCTTCATTCACTGCTGTATACACTGCATGGAATGAATGCGTCTTGTAGTAATCTTTTTCATGCAATAGTTTTGCAATGTAGAAATTGGCGTGTATTTGACGAGCCTCAATCAGAGATTCAAGACAACCTTTGAAAAAACGGCACACTGCCATGATCGCATCAGTTAGGGGATTCGTTAAGTAGTTGTTTACTAGTAGTATTGTATGTGTCATTTTTGGATTCCTCGTTTTTTCCAATGTTAATTTTACGAGGACGCTGATCTTCTGGGATAACATACTTCAAGTTAATTGCGAGTATGCCGTCTTGAATATCGGCTCCATGCACTTCTACGTGCTCCGACAGTCTAAAGGTTCGTCTAAACTTCTTCGTAGATATACCACGATGTACGAAGTCTCTCCCCTTTGATATATGCTCACCAGTTATGCTCAATGTTCGATCTTTCACTTCTATGTCGAGTTCATCTTCACCGAAACCTGCAACAGCCAATTCAATCAAAAAATCTGATTGTCCAATTCTGATGATGTTATGAGGTGGGTAATGATCTTTTGCATGTCTTGCAACATGGTCTAGTTCGCTAAAGAGGTGGTCAAATCCAACGAATGATGCACGTGGAAATAATGTGGTGTGAGTTAAGCCTGTCATTTAGTTTCTCCTTAATTACAAGCAAGATTTATGAGACCAGATTTCTGCATCTCACGTATATTAGACTACTACAAATTGTTCATAGTTAGTCTGTCTGTATTTATATCAGAATTATAAAGGGATGTCAACCTTTTTTTTATTTCTAAGTAAGAAAGAATTTATATGTAAGTAGAAGGATCTATGTCACCTTCTACTCCGAATGAAAAGCCTACACGCGCACAATGTGGTTTAATCAAATGCCATGTGCCACGTGGTATCCATATTAGATCACCAGGAGTAAACACCTTGTCAAACTTCACGACACCAGTTGACCAATCAGTAATTGCGTCTATTGTATAGTCTTTCCAGTCTTCTGATTCCCATATACTCCAATTAATACTACCTATGACGTTAAGAAACAACACATCTTCTTTATCTCTATGGACACTATGGCTTTCACTATCGGAAGTGAACCCTGCAAATCCATACAAGGTAATATGGTTTTTATGAAACGTTTTTGTTAGGGCTTTATGAATATCCTTAGCAAAAGATGGTGTACCACTTCGTAAATGCATATCACGTAAAGTTACACGTTTCCTATGATTAACCCAATCCGTTAAAGTTAAAGGATGCGATACCAAATACTTTGTGAAGTCATACATATCATAGTCAATTGTGTCATAAGGTTTACTGCAATAATAATCCCTATTCCTGACATGCGTTAAGAATGTTTCATCAAACATCAACCATTACCGATATTGTATTTCGGACATAGCTCCCAATTAGTCTTTTCTTTATAAGGAATGATTTTAATCTGTCTTAATGGTGCACAATCTAATTCAACTTTTACAGCGAATGAGACTAGACCCCAATCACTAAGCAAAGTTGCAATTGTATTCCTACGATTAATATCATTCTCTTCAAGATTAGCTTTCTTACCATCAAGTAAAAACAACTCTTTAAAGTGTACAATAAAATACCTACCTTGCTTATGCAAGATGTGGCATGACTGATACAGTTTATTTTCTTTTCTTGATGCCACACCAATACGTGTTAGCGTTTCACGAACTTTTAAAAAGTCGTCTGGTTCATTTAATAAGATCTCTAACATATCTGTAGGAGTCCAATGAACTATTTTATTTTCTTCCACCTTTACTCACCTTTTTTCTTATTTCTGCAACTTGACTAGATGATAAGAGTGTGAGTGCTTGGCGAGCTTTTTCATTGCTATAACCATAATATTCTTTCACGACGTCCATGTCATTATTCAGTTCAGGTTTAATCCATTTAGAGAAACGTTTTCGTTTCCTAATCGTATTTATAAGAAAATCAAATTGCAGTTTGTTATCAAGATGATGGTACTGATTCATCACATTTGCAAAAAATACAGTGTCTTGAAAGTAAGATAGCGATCTATTAATCATAAAAGGCGCATACGCCTTCTCAGTAATATCATCGACCATAATATCTTTTTTGCTTGAATTTATAGCGTTTAAATATTCAAATGGGTTCATTATAAAAACTCCAAATCCATAACTTCAGTCATACAAGCAACCAAGTTTATTTCATAGTCTGCAACGAAGGCAAACTTGTATTGATAATCAGCAAGTATTAACACAAGTTGTGGTACTGATGCAGGTTTTAGATAGTCTAGCATGCTATCATATATACCACGAATTATAGCAGAAGTGTCTAGGTCTTGGTGATTAACCACCCATCCACGCATTTTTTTCCAGTCTTTATTTTTTAGATGATGCATAAGTTCTTTAAACGAGTCAGCACTGCTTTCGGCTAAATTATTAATGTTATGAATTGTATTATCACTCATTGACAAGCTTTGTGCTTCATTGACAACACGTCGCCAATCTGGTGCATGCTTCATAATAATTGGCACTAAAGCTTTGTCTTCATACTTAACGTTTTCTTCATCAAGGATATACTTTAGTCGCGCCATGAATTGACCAGCTAATGATGCAAGGTTTTTCTTAGTCGTATTAAATTCATATATACTACAACGTGAATGTAATGGTTCAATAATGCGGTTTTTAAAATTACAAGTAAGGATGAAACGACAGTTGTTACTGAATTCTTCAATAAACCCACGAAGGGCTGGTTGTGTTGATTGCGGATTAAGATAGTCTGCCTCATCAAGAATAACAACTTTGTAGCTACCAGTAAGTGATATAGAAGATGCAAACTGCTTTATCTTACCGCGTAACGTATCAATGTTACCTTCTTCACTTCCGTTAACAACAATGTAATCACATCCGATTGCATTGCATAACGCTTTAGCCACAGTAGTCTTACCAAGGCCAGCAGTTCCAGTGAAAAGCATGTTTTGCATCTCACCAGAATCTACTATAGCTTGAAAGGTTTTCTTTAGGCTTTTAGGTAAAACAGTATCAGCTATGTTAGTAGGACGATAGCGTTCAACCCATAAAAAGTCTTTAGTCATTGTGCTCTCCATAATATAAATAATTTGTAAGTGTAAGTCAATTAGAGCGGTATGTAAACTCTTTATTCTTTGTTAGCGGCATTCTCTGCTTGAAAAGCTTCGGCTACTTGAATTAGTTGTGCCGCTTGATCACGAAGACCACCGATTGTTGAAAGTTCTTCACCTTTAAATGCACCACGTTGGGTTAATGTATCGACTACTGCGATACAGCTACGTGCTACACGATTTGAAAGGTCATAAACCTGTGAGTGATCTTGTTGTTCGGCTACTTTAGATGCCATAATTATGCTCCATACTTTGATGATTTTTCTAATGCTATCCAATATTCTGCATCAGAAGTTGTGTTGATAAAATGTGAGATTAGTTTAGACGAGATTTCTACCTTATAGTCTCCTGGTAATAGTTTCATGTTAGCGATACTTAAAACAACATTGAACTCATCAGTGTCATATGTTCCTTCAACATCGATAGAGAAAGTGTTTGATGTAGGATTAGCTTCATCAAATACAGTTAGACTTATAGAACCATTGTTTGCACGAATGGATAAAGTCGAATGACCTAACGCACCAGCGGCACGTTTAATCTTATTTAGCGTATCATTTGAGATAGCAAAATTAATTTCTGTGTCTGGCATAGTGATGTCTTTAGTAGACGTAGTGAGGTATTCACTGTCAGTAAAGAAATACTTAACCTTAGATAGACCTGATTGGTCTTTAATGAGTACATGAGTGTCCTCAAAAGACATTGCTGGTTTATCTACAAGTCCAATAACATTCAAAAACTCGTTAAGATCGTATACACCAAACTTCTGTGGGAAGTTTATATCGAGTACGGCTTTACCAAATACATTCTTACCCTCAGAAAGAGTTCGAATAATATTCCCAGATTCAACCACTATGTTTGGATTGATAGTTGCAAAGTTCTTTAAGACCTGCAAAGCATTTTCATTTAGTTCCATAATTAACCTTTCAATTTATGTTCTTTGAATAGTAACACATCAAAGCATGTTTGTAAATACATATTATCACTTTATATTACTAAAGTTTTTATCTTTAAAAAACTCTAGTTTCTTTTCAAATTTACTTTCAAGCATATCACCCTTATGTGATATAACAAATACATTTGTATCAGCAGTCAAAGTCTCGATTATCTTCATAAGATTATCAACACCTTCATAGTCTAAAGAAGAATCAAAAGTCTCGTCTAAGATTAAAAGATTGGTTGAGACAGAGTTCTTCATTTTTGCAACTTGACGCCATGTGAACAGTAGAGCCAAATCGATACGTTGTTTCTCCCCTTCAGAAAATGAAGCGTAAGAGAAACTATCTCTGTGCCTTGATTTGATCGTTTCAGAAAACGATTCGTCCAATTCAAAATGCACAAAAAATTCTAAGGTTTGTAAATAATTATTCACAAGTTTATTAATAACTGGTATGTACTGTTTGACGATCTTAGTCTTAATGCCAGTGTCTTTTAACATTTCTGTGATAGCTATGTTATACTGAAACTGTTCATTAGACTCTAGCCTAGTCTCTGTAAGAGCGTTCTTTTCCATCACATAAGATTCAAGATCGTCTTTGGCAACATTGATGTCACTACTTGTATCGGTAAGGTTATCTATTTCGTCACTCAATACTTTAATCTGTAATTCAATACGAGACATTGCAGATTGATTAGCGTTCATCTGTGTTTGAAAGTTGCGTATCTCTTGCATCTTATGTTCAGCCGCTTCTAATTCTTTCTGTGTACTCGTCAGCTTTACTTCAATATCAGTCAACGCTTTGCTTAATTCTTTCGCTTTAGCCTTAGCATCATTTAACTTTTCAGCCTTCACATGTTCTTCTATATCCTGACTACATGTGGGACAAGTAGAATTGTCTTCAAAAAACTTAGCGTCTTTGACAACTGTACGAACGTCTTTAGTGAATTGATTTTGATAACCTAATAGTTTTGATTTAGTAGACTGCGTACTATTAATAGTAGTAGGAATAGAAGCTCCAGCCTCTACCAAGTCCAATAACTCGTCGTTATCTTTTAAAATGCCAGTAATATCTTTACGCATCTCAATGATATTTGTTTGTTTTTGGTCTTTTAAATCTTTATTAATTCTGTTGACATCAGATATATACTTTTTTTGTACGTCTATCTTATTTTTCTGTATGTCTATCTTGTAGTCTATTTCACGAATGACACCTTTTAGAATAGAGTTCTTTTCCTTTATCAATGAGTTCATCTTAGAGAACACACCTATGTCTAATAAGTCTTCGATAACATCTCTACGATGTTGTGCAGGCAACTGCATGAACGGAACGAATGAAGAAGATCCTAGCACAACAATTTGATGAAAGCTTTTATGATTGAGTTTCAAGATGTTTTGTTCTAGGATCTTCTGGTACTGAGTTGCATGTGACTCTTGGTTTAGCATCTCACCATTCTTATAGATTGCAAAGACTGCGGGTTTAATCCCACGTACAATCCTAAACTCTGATCCAGCCGCTTCAAACACGACTTCGACAGAGCAGTCTTTATTATTAATAGAGTTGACTAGCTGTGGTTTATTAATATTACGATGAGGCTTACCAAACAATGCGAATGATAAGGCATCAAGTAATGTGGACTTTCCAGCACCATTGTGACCTACGATTAACGTAGTCTTAAATGATTGGAAATCTATCTCGGTAAACGCATTACCTGTAGATAAAAAATTCTTCCACTTTAATGTTTTAAATAAAATCAACTCAAACAACTTTCATAATATTAAAGTATAATAACAGATTTTCAGACTATTGTAAACAGTTAATTATACTATTTCAAAAGTTTGTGCTTCTTGTAATAGCTCTGACATTTGCTTCTTGATACGATCACGATCCAATTCAGTATCTACTGCATCTACATATGTATTCAATAGGCTAAAAGTGTCTTCTAAAAGTACATCCTCGTCTACAACATTCTCTCCTATAAATTCTGCAAAGCTTTCTGCAATCTTTAATTCGTGTATGTCTCTGCTTTGTATATCGTCTACAAATTTATCAAACGCTTTTATGTCTTTCTTATTAACCACGTTAATCTTTACAAACTTATTATCTACTTTAGAAAAGTCAAAGTTTGTCATGTCTTTGTTTATATCGTCATAACTTATACGCTCAAACAATGTATAGGGATTATGAATTGACACAATTTGTTCAGTAGAAGTGTCGAATACATGGAAGTATTTTTTATCATGTGCATCATTCCAGAAGAACTCCATTTGAGAACCTAAGTAATGTATATTATTTTTAGAAGACTTAGTGTGGAAGTGACCTGAGTAAACACTATCAAATCTATCAAAGACAGAAGAATCCATGCCATGAATACTCTCTACACCTTTTGCCATTTCATATCCGATGATGTCAAAGTGACCGCCCATATATCTAGCTGGTGTATCACGAATGAAATTCATCGACTCTTCTTCATTCTCTGAGTTTATCCAAGGGACTAAAGCAATCTCAAACTCATCATATTTCATAGTAGTAGGCTTGTGGATAATAGTAACCACATCCATATAATGGCCTAAGAGTTCTTTTAAAGAGTTTAGATTGTTAGTATTCTTATAGTACACATCATGGTTGCCTACAATAATATCCATAGTCATATTATGTAATCGCAACTTGTTAAGGAAGTGGTGACGATTTCTATTCAATGATTTAAAGTTTATAAACTTTCTATTATCGTAATAATCGCCAAGATGTATGATGTGCTTTATGTCGTGTTCAATACAATACGGAAAGAATACTTTCTCATAGAATGTTTCTGCATTATCTAATAGTATATTAGAGCTGTTACGGCTACCACAATGTGTATCATTCAGTAAAGCTATTTTCATAATATAAATTCCTAAGGTTATTTAAATGAGATACTTGTCGTTTTCATTCTCCTTAGTCAAGAAAATCTGACAGGTCTGAATCAACTTTAAATTGATACTTCTTACGAACCTTCTCATCTTTGGCAAACTGTTTAATTTCGGTGTCTTTTTCTTTTACCGCATCAATACGGCTCTTTAATGTATCAATAAACCCTTGGACGACTTGCCTAGAACCTACATCCATTTGACCTGATACCACATAGTCTTCCATACCAGATTGCGACAAATACTTCAACTTAGTATCTTGTTGCTTCTTTTCTTTAGCAATGCGCCGTAAGAATGCGTACCAAGATATTTGTGTAAAGTACCCAAAGGCATTTGGTTTACCAGTACGTGTCGCCGCTTCAATGTTATAATTCTGAATTGCCCTTAGACAATTCTCTACTGCATCCATAACCATTTCTTCACGATATGTGTATCCAATAAAATTTGACTTATGAGATAAACCCTCTGCAATCTTTAGAAAGCAGTTAGCAATATAATCGTACACAATGGGTAAAGATGTTTCATTAGCCTGAGCCTCTTGTAATACTGTGCAATACTCTACCACTGCATTTGAAAAGTCTTTATTGTTGACGTAGTGGATGTTTTCTTTTGTGCGTCTAGCCATGATAACTCCTAATGTTCTTTCAATTATAAACCATTAATAATAAACTGTAAACCCTTAAATTGGTTTTTCTCACTTCATTTAGCTATTGACAGATTGTTCAAACGTGTATATAATAAAGAAGTAATGTATTGAAGGGTAGTATATACCTAGTGTACTGTCTTTCCAGGAAAGGATAAAATATTGTCTGTATCTTTTTCTTCGGTAATCTCTTCGTCTTCATGTGTTATTTTAAAGCCACTTATTTCTTTCATACGCTGTGCCAATTCTTCATCGGTCAGCTCTTTTGCTTCGATTGCATTATAGTAGTGCTTGAGGAGTTCTTGTGTGGGGTTGGCTTCTGCCATAACAAAATCAGGGTTTAATACCTGTAGTTGTTGCTGATCTTGGTATACCATCCATGTTCTAAACTGAAAGAATCTACCAGTCAATTCATTATCTACACAATGAATCTCATACACATTTTTAATTACAAATGAGTGTTCTTCTTCGGTAGGCCATTCTACTATGTCAGCAACGATCTCTGTACCATCACCTAACTTCATATGCTTTATGTGTTTCATTCTATGTCCACCTGTACTATTTTATAATCAAATTGTTCTTTATGATAAATCTTAACTCTTTCAGCCGAATGTAAGAGCGTGAAGTTCTTCTTTGCTTTCCAATGTAAGTCGTCTGCTATATCAAACAACTGTGTAGTCGTGTCATTATCTGACTTACGAAGCCCACGCCCAATAGATTGTAACACCTTGATTTGTGATTTACTCGGTGATGCGAACACTATATTGTGTAGGTTACGTATATTTATACCAGTAGAAAACGTCCCTAGAGAAGCCACAATGATAGCATCAGATTGCGTTTCAACAATCCCTCTAATAGTTTCTCTTACTTTGGCATCAACGTCACCAGAAACAAAGAATACCTTACGACCTTCTGATGCTTTAGCCTGTATCATATCAAACAAAGGTTTTCCATGACCTTCTACTCTTAGATACAATACTAGAGTGTTGCCCTTTTGATTTAAGGCAAGGTTACGTATAAATTTATTACGTCCTTCATGCTTTATTATAAATTCTATTTCCTTTTGATAATCGTTATTTGTATTATCAAGTCTTGTTTCGTCTGCATACTTCAACATCAACATAGTAATTTTTAATTGAGCAAGGTCTCCAGCATCTTGTAACGTCTTTGTTTTTGTGACTTGGTAGACAGGACCAAACAAACCTTCTAACACTAGCTTGTGTGTCTGTGTACCATCTAAAGTTCCTGTAAGACCAAATCTATATTTTGCTTCTACTGCCTTGTTCATAATAGACGACAAAGACTTTGATTTAAATCCATGACACTCATCACCAAATATCGCATCAAACTGATGAAACCATTTACGTGGCATTTTATATATCGATTGCCATGTAGAAATTATCACACGTTTATTAGTATCTTTATCTTTACCAGAATATATTCTATGAACTTTTGCATCAGCATCGTATCCATAATCAGAAACATCTTTATACAACTGTTCAACCAACGATGTTGTAGGAACAATAATAAGTATTTTGTTCTTACACGTTGCTAAAATATACCTCATTAAAATATACATGATTAAAGATTTACCTGAACCAGTTGGAGATAGTAGAATAGCGTTCTTACGTCTAAGGCCAATCATAACTGCATCGTGCTGATATTCTCTAGGCGTGTACGGCATATTCAATAAATTGTAGAACTCTAGCAAATGGTCTTCATTTATCTCGTCTAACACCGCTGGAAGCCCATACGCGGTCTCTATTGTATCCATGCTATACTTACGCTCTGCACAGAACTTAATAACATAAACGTAAAGTCCAGAAGACAACTCGCCATTCATAGAATTGTATAGACGTATCTTTCCGTCCCAAACCTTTGCTTTAAAGGCTGGCATAAATTTGTAACCTGGTACAAAAAAGGAAAAGTAATCACTTAGCTCTTGAGCAATACCAAGGTCACAGTCTATCGTGAGCATGCTATAGTCTTTAAGCTCTAATGTAATATCAGCCACTAATATAAGAACCTTTTGGTCTGTACCATTGTTTCTGATCGTGTAGTCTACCTAGGAGATTTTCTATCTTACTAAGCTCAGTACCTTCAGCACGACCTTCACCATACACTCGCACATTTGCGTCTGTTGGAGTTACATCAAGGGTATACCTTCTGGACAGCTTTGCCACGTACATTCGTAATGCGTGATCTATAATATCCAAATCTTCTACATCTAATTTAAATGTATCGTTGTGCTTACTCATTATCCACCTGCTTCAAAAGTTTTCCATTTAATCATATTACCAATTGTCTGATGTCGCCAATTAATATTAGATACTATTTCACTCAAGGTACTTATAACAGTTTTCCAATACTCAAGTTTCTCTATTGATTTTTGAATATCAGTATCAGCGTTATAGTAGTAGTCCATTTCACCCTTTAATACTTTAAGACCATGAAAAGGATCGTACTCCCAACCATTAGCCACAATATCATCGCCAGACATTTTACCATTATAGTAAAGCCATTTTTGCTTTAGTAATATCTTTTGAGATTGTTCTGATCTCTTAGACATCAGTTTAGCCTCTGAGAGAAGTCTCAAATACTTGGCGTGTAGTTTTGGGGTAAGTCTTGAAGCTTCGTCTAGCTTTGTATTAATTTGGCAATCTTCTTGCCACATATCTAAAATCACATTTAAGTCTATCATAATAATCCTTCATATTTTATCTAATTTCAAAGTAAGTATACCTGAAGTTAACAGGATATGCAATGTTTTGTTCAGTAGACACCGCTTCAAAGTTTACAGAGCCTATCGATGTTGGCATACAGTCTATATATCTTATTTGTTTGAGTGTGTTATTGGCACTTGATAATACTGACAATGTAATGTCTGCATACGTTGGTGGGCTAACATCATAGTCCACAGTACCACTTAATCCCATAGGTCTTTTTTCTTTTGTTTCTACTAATCTCTCAAGCCAATTCTGCATCTCTTGATATGAATTTAATTCTTCATCAAGGATAACATTAACACTAAGCTCTCCGAATGATATTTTATCTGGTGCAAAAGGCACTGAACTCACACGTGAATATGGTAACTCTACAGCAGATGCAGTCATGTCAGGATGCGTAAACGATTGCGCAAAGTATTCTAAGTTTGGAAAATTCTTACGATTGATCAACATCTTAAAGCCTGTTGGCTGTAAAAAGTTAGTAGTTGTCAAAGTGCTTATGTTCTTTTTTGGATTCAAGACACTTGTATTAACTGGATTTAACTGAGGCATAATCGTATCCTATTTTTCTTACACTTATATTTATAAGGTAAATTAAAGGGTTTATTTGAAACAATGAAAATAGTAGTTGACATTATCCTAGTTTTCTATATAAAGATTATAGAAACAATAAGGAAATGTATTATGTCAAATGCTTATATTGTAACAGGTTCACAAGATGGTATCATTAGTGTTTTCACTAGTTGGAAAAAAGCAACTGTAGTAGCACTAAAATATTGTGGTGAAGAAGGTCAAGAAGTATATCGAGATGACAATGATGATCGTGCATGGACTGTCCGATACTTCGAAGGATGGAATGGAGAAGCCCACATTGAACGTTGGTACATGAAATAGTATGTGTTGACAAATAAAATCATATGTGATATAAAGATAATGTGAGTTAAATTTTTAATAATCTTGGAGGATTATAGATGAAGTTACTTAAGTCTCAACGTGAAGCTCTTTCATATGCAGTCTCTTATTATGACGCATATTGGAGAACCTATGATCAAATCGTAGTAGCTCCTGAAATCTACATTAAGAAAGGTTTTCATTCTAGCTGCTCTAAAGCAGATGTGAAATACTACTTGGATATGGAAAAGCTGATAGATGCTGGCGTGATTGCGCGTCAAACATATACGCCTATGGGCAATAAGCGATCCGAGTGTGATAATCATGCGGCTCATATCATCGACCATGAAAAGGTGCGTGAGATGTGTAGGACAGGAGTTGTAGCATGAGAAGTTGGTCGGTGATTGCTAGTAGTAAATGGTCTACAGAAAAGACATCTGGCTTGACATACAGTGAGGCACGTGAGTTACATTCAACACACCATATATCAGGTAAATGGTATATGGTGCAATCATTCTTAGAAGGAACAAAATAATGAGTTCTGCATATAAAATTAAACCAAGAGATGAGGTTACAACTAAAGAAAGTATACTTATTGCTGAATTCTTAAAAAACAATGCTGTCACAAAAATTAAAACTGGACACACTGTCACTGGATCACAAAGGTTTAAAGAAGACAAAAAGAATGAGGTGTATTACAAAAAATATAATGGTAGTAAGACATAAAAAAAGCCCACCGAAGTGAGCTTTAATTAAGTGGGATAGGTTAAACACCTATCCCTTTTTTGTATTTCTTACTGTAGGATGTTGTCTACACGGAAGATTCGGTAGTATTGGTTAGTCTTAGCAGTAGCTAATCCGTCATTTGGTGTTGAACCAACGAATGGGTTTGAGACCATGCCGTAGCGTGTCTTAAATCCGATTTTCGGTTGGAAGTCATTCTCACCAACTGCACGAACCATAGTTAATGGTACGTATGGGCAATAGAAGATACCAGCATCGTATGCGTTTGTACCTTTATAGCCTACAGTTACGTAATCTGCAACTGCATATGGATCGATGTACACACGTGTACGACCATTCATAACACCAGCGAATGTGTTGCCTGTATCGTCTACTTGTAGATCTACTGACAATGCTGGAGTATAATCCAACATACCAGAAGCCGCTAATGCAGAAGCTACGTCAGATGAACATAGGATGAAGTTACCCTTGCCGCGACGTGTTTCTTTTGCAATTACGTTAGCTTCACGTTCGATCTGCATGATCAAACCTTTGAACTTCTCTACTGACCAACGACCATCTGCATCTGTTGACAAGTCAAAGATACCTTGGATAGCAACGTTAGTTGACAATGCACCAGTTTTAGCTTGGCTGTTGATTGAACGAATTACTTCGCGGTTAATCTCAGCTAAGATTTCTGTTGACAAGATGTTAGCTAATTCAGTTTCAGCGTCTAAGCCGTGAATTGCTTTCAAGTCTTGTGCAAGCTCTAATGAGTATTCAGCTTTCAAAGCACGTGATTTTGCAGTCACAGTAGCTTTTTCAATTGTGAAACCCATCTCGTTGAAAGTAGAAGCTGTGCTACCTAATCCTTCTGCGTCGCCTGTTGGCATACCACCAGCAAATATTGGACCTGTACGCTCATTGTTGATTGAGCTGTCTTTTAGGTTGTATGAATTAGCTACACCAGAAGTTGCAGACGAGTCATCTGTTAAACCATTTAAGCCAGATGCACCAGCACTTTGTGTCACACTTGAGTCACCAGAGAATACTGTATCTGCTTCGTTGAATAAAGCTTCTGTTGAACCAGTTGTACCAGCTGTATAACGTGACTTCATTGCAAAGATCAAGCCAGTTGGACCTGTCATTGGCTGTACACCACATAAATCGTATGCGATCATGTTTGGCATTGAACGACGTACTAAAGAGATTAAAACTGGATCCCAATTAGCTGCAGAAGAACCAACGTTGTTTGGTGTTTCCGCTAAGAAACCTGATTGAGCACGCTCTTCATTTAGTGCTTTCTCTTGGTTTTCTAAAGTGACAGCAGTAACCGAACGGCGATGCTTGTCTTTGATTGAAGGCGCAGATTCTTCATTAAGAACTGGTGCCCATTTTTTGACTAAACTGTCATATGATTCCATCATTGGATGTATTCCTATTAATTAAATTTACTGGGTTGATTTGATTGCGGCAACGTAACGCTGCATTGATTCTGATAACTCTACCTGAGTAGTTGTGTCATCTTCAATCAATTCTTCGCTTGTTGTAGCTTTTTTGGCAAAGACAGATTCTTTAATGGTTGCAACTTTATTTGCAAATTCATTATCGAAATCGTAACCTTCAACCATGGTGCGTAATTTGTCAACTTGTGTGTCAGCTAAATCACTTGACGCTTCACGGATAGCCGCTTCACGTAAATGGTGTGCAACTTCAGCTTTAGATGCAAGTAATTGCTCTGTAGCTTCGTTTAATTTAGCTGATAATGTATCAACACTTTCTGCAAGATCATCTACTAGATCAACTTTGGCTTCTGGGATGTCTACATAAGATTCAGTGAACAAGGTCTTTAAACCTGTCATAAAGTCTTCTGCTATTTCCGCACGGAGACCTGATTGGATTGCCAATTGGTTCTCTTCTACCCAAGCTTCAACAACGTAGTTGAGATAGCTATCAACTTTTTCAACAAGCTCTGCTTTAGTAGCGGATACTTCTTCATCAAGTTGAGTGGCATATGATTCTTCCAAACGATCAACTTCTTCTGCAAGCTTTGCTTTCACATTAGCTTCAAAGATAATAGTTGCTTTAGCTTTAAACTCTCCTGAAAGAGTTGCCTCAGATTCTACTAATGAGTTAAGTTCGTCATGGAAGTCTACTTGTAAGTCTGCAGCTTCTGTGGCTACCACTTTATCCATTTTTTCAGCTTTCGCTGAATTTGATTTGTCGCCCTTGCGCTTTTTAGCTTTGGGGCTTTTGCCTTCTGCAGCTTTTACTGAAGCTATTGAGGCTTCTTCTGCGTTCTTCGGATCGTGAGCTTCTTCGATTTCATTCTCGTCGAGCACCACATCCTGGTCTTGGATTTGATCAGTCATGTATGACTCCTAATAAGTTATATTTTTCAGTTCCGAGAGGAAATTCTTAAACTCACGAGCCTGTACCTCATAGAGGTCAGTTCGAGAAGCCTTTTTAATTTCAGTCTCCATTTTTTCAATTACCTGAGATTCGATAATGCCGTTGTTCCAAACCCACTCCACACCTTCCATAATTCCATTGACAAAAGCCGTTGGAGCTGATGGATCTTGTACAATATCAACTGTACTAAGAATGAAGTCATCTTTGACATACATTACGCCGTTACGATTCTCAAGACTACCCATACCACGAGTTGACACACCTAGTTGAACGCCACCATCAAGAAGACCTTTTACAATCTGCCCCATAGGAGTTTCCAATATGCGTGCTTTTCCTACAACATCATTTCCATTCCAATCAAGGCTTTCTATGATGTGCGAAACTTTATCAAGATTTACAGTGGGACCTTCTGGATGGTTAAGTTCTCCAACTGCACGTCTTGTTTTTACCTGTTCTGTAACGTATTTATTAACGGCTGATTCCATGATCTTCCGTGGATAAACTCGTCCATTTCTATTCTTTGATTCTGATTGCATAAAGACGCCTTCAATAAAGTGGTCTTTACCACCTTCTGCTTTGGCCTCTGAAAAACATTCAAGATTATTATCTGTGTATTCTGCAATCAGTTTCATTCTATTATCCTCTAGGGAAATCTACTGGTGAAAGCTTTACGGCTGTATTTGCCGCAAATATCTCATCAGACTTTGCTTTGATAACGACAACAGATTCCATAGGAGCTAATGTCATTGATCCTTTAAGTACGTTTCCAGCAGTTTGTATAGTCACAAGATAAGCTGTGGTTGCATTAGTATTAACACAACGTACTGTTCTGGCTTTATTTATATTCAATAATGCTGGCACTCCAGCTGAGTCAGTGTGTACAGCCGCTGCAATTTCTGCGCCTGTGGGTGTTACAAAGTTTACCATTTACTTACCTGTCTTTAATTGTTTGATGAACTCTTTAGCCATTTTCTCAGCAGTCTTTTGATTAGGAAAAGTGTCAAACTTGTCGCCGTCTATAGACACATCAATCATACCTTGCTTACTAGATGTGAATACAACTGGGTATCCATTAATCTTTTTACTTGTGGATTTAAGTCCAGCTCTTAGTTCTTTTAAGGTTTTCATTTCAATCCCATTCAGTTATCTTTATTTATACAAAAATAAGTTTACAACTTTAATTAATTCCAACCTTCTTTAATCTTCATCATCATCATCATCTTCATCATCGTCCTCATCGTCGTCATCGTCGTCGTCAGACTCTTCTTCTGTTTCATCGTCGTCTAATTCTAAATCCTCAGGATCGACATCTTCTACATCATCTGGCAATTCACCAAATATATGTCCTGCCGCAACGACCTTTTGTTGGGCTAAAGCATCATCGATACGTTGACCCATCATTTGTTCAAAGCTATTTTCTGCTGCATTAAAATCTTTATCTACAACACTGTCTATAAAATCTTGTGTACTCATTATAATCACCTTTGTTTATTCGTCTTCTTTTTCATCAGACTGATTGTTATTATCTACTTCTTTATCTTCTTTATCTTTAGGGTCTTCAACTTCGCCTACTTTTATTTCAGCACCAATTTGATCGCCCATTTCTTTAATCTGTTGTTCATCAAAGTGAAGAACATTTTTCATAATCCATTCTTTAGAGAAGTATTCACCAGCATATGATTGAACTTCATTTAATATACCTAGGCGTCCCTGTAGAATTTCTGTTTCTTTCAATTCTGTAAAGTGATTGTCACGAACAAAATCGATATTGATATTAGATTTCCAATCGTCCCAATCTTCTTGGACTATGATTTGTTTTAGAAGTAGTTGCTTCTTTAGTATGTTTAAGAACAAAGAAGAAAAACGACGACGTAGTTTGTCGATAAACTTTTGAAATTTAAGTTCTTCTCTGCTTATTTCAGACGATCTACCTAATTGGAACGTGGACTCTTGCTCTAGTCTTTGTACTGGAACATTTAATGCACGATATAATTTCTTTTGAAAGTATATGATGTCTTCGATTTGACCTAGATTATCACCACCGGGTAGTGTACTAATCTCTGTGCCTTTACCGCCTTCACGACGTGGAAGCCAGAAATCTTCTAGCATAGACATGTGCTTGCGATCATCCTTGACTTCACCAGTGGTTGCATCATAGACAATTTTATTCTTATAACGAGCCATGATGTTTTTCATGTACTCTTCGGCTTTACCACGCGGTAAGTTACCGACATCAACGTAGAATATTCTACGCTCAGGTGCACGTGCCAAACGATAGATAACTAATGAGTCTTCCATCATTCTTAATTGGTTGATAGGCTTTAACGCCTTATGTAGATATGATACTACTTTTTTACGATGCTCATCAAGCAATCCAGATGTCACATAGCTTATCGCATCTACGTTTATCTTGACAACGTTTGTAGCTACGTTTCCAGGCTTTTCTTCGTAGACAAAAAACTCACTTACTTTCTCTACAATGTCAGCATTAGTAACAGGATCTTTCTTTTTCTTAATCTCTTTTACTTTGCGAATTTTAGTCGCATCGATAGGACGAATTTCTTGTATACCAGCTTTTAAGTTGGCTTCATTAACAACTAGGTGATGCACCATTCTGCCGTCAATATACCAACGTTTAAACATATCAGAACCTAAATCTGAAAAGTTTAACATAGAAACAACATCATCAAATTCAGTAAAGATTTGTTTCTTAACCTTGTCACTCATACCTTTGATCTTATCAAGGTTTACTTTGACAGGAGCTTCAAGTTCAGATGTGCTTACCGCTTCGTTACAAATCTCATCAATTGCCATATCCACTTCTGGGTGCATGCCAACTGCCCTGTATCTTTGGACTAACTCTACAGAACCTTTTGCGTTATCGCCTTCAAAATCAATGTACTGACCTGTGTGTGAACCAGATGCAGTTACGTAACCAGCACCATCATCGTCGATAGGTGGTACAATTGAGGGTAACTTTACTTTAGCCTGTGCATTCTTTTCTGCTTTACGCAGTTCAAAACCAAATAATTTAACTATTGGACCAGCCATAATATATCCTTCTAAGTGTAAGTAAAGAGGGGCAAGTTAATCACCCCTCTAATATCTTTATTTATAACAGCTTTTTAGCTAGTTACGCCAGCCGCTTCCCAATACTGTATCTGGAATTCGACTTGGAATTCTTCGATGACATCAGTAGCTCCATAACTAAGATCAATTGGTGATACATTCGTAGGAAAACAACCACGGAAGTTGTATGTCTTAAGTGATGAACCATCTTTATCAAGTTGTTCAACGATAAGATCTGCTGAATAATCATTCACACTTGTCAAGCCAGTGTTTGCTTGATGGTTGTTCATGCCATTCATCCAACGTTCCATTGAGTCACGTACAACAAAGTCTGTGTCATTGATAATAGTCGGTGTCCATACATCAAATGTACGATCGCCAGCCATTTTTAACTGTCGTCCACGAAATGGTACTATGATAGTACCAAGTATAGACCCAGGAAGCTGTGCCGCTGAACAAAGGAATGAAGTAATTTCTACATCACCTTGTGCATAAGCAGGAAAGTTTATGGTTGCTTTGAATAGATTTGGTCTAGCTCCGCCACCTCTTAGTTTTGACTTAAAGTCATCAACGCCTAATATTGCCATTTTCTAATATCTCCCTTAGACCGAGCCAACAACTTCTTCGAAGTCTACACCAGTTCTAACAGCTACGAAATTTAGTGTAACGTAGTTGATTGAACGTGCAGGCTTGATGAAGATATTTGCTATGAATTCATTTCTATCTATAACGGCTGCGGAGTTATTTGATTCGTCACAAACAACACGGAAATCTGTAATACCGCGACGACCTTGGATTTCTCTCAAGAAAGGTTCTACGATGTTTACAAATTCTGCACGTGTAAATTCGTCATTGAATTCAAACATAACATTTCTTGCAGCAATTGCAATTGCTCTTTCCATAGTCAGGAACAAGCGACGAACGTTGATACGATCGAAAGCTGATGGTCTGGCTAAGAATGTTTTATCACCAAATAACAATACGCCTTGACCAGGAATATTTGCAACTGGATTAATACCAGCTTTATATAGTGTGTCTCGTTCTGCTTTAGTCGGAGAATATGTTAAGGCAGTTATACCTAAAACTGAACCACGTCTTTGACCAGCTGGTGAAAACCAAGGTGCCGCTTGAAGATCAGAAGCCGCCATAATACCTGCAACCGAAGATGCGTCTGGAATTTGGATATATTGGTCATTGTACTTGTCATATACTTTAAGATAGTTGTTTGAAACAACCAAGTAAGACGACCTTGTAAACGTGTCTGTTGTTACAATTGAAGTAGCAACTGGTGTTGATGCATTCACAACTGCAGCTCTGTTAGGTGATGCTACTACGACACAATCTTTACGTGTAGTTCCAGCAATTACAATCATGTTATTAACAACAGTTGTCATATCACCTTGTGCTGACATACCAGGAGCGATTAAGAAGTCAACAGTAATTGTGTCAACGTCACTAAACAATGCCATACCTGTGCCATACTTACTTGCAGTAAGTGCGGCTGAATCAGCACCAGCAGTTAAACTAGATGTTATTGGAGCAGATGCAGATGCTTGATACGTTGTACCTTGAGCGGCTGTGCCAGCATTAGTTAGTGCAGCTAATGTACCTTCAAAAGTTGCAAGGTAAACATATTTAGATGCACTATTAATTACGTCTTTAACATAATTAGATGATCCGTCTGAAGATTTTGCATCAGATGCAACAGAGACAAATGCGTAACGCTCTAATATAGTACCAGGAGTTCCTGTAAACAGACCATCCTCGTCTATAACTGCAACGTGTACTTCGTCATTTACAGCACTTCTTGCTAATCCATAGGCAGATGTTACTGGTGGTGAATCGAAAGCCGCTCTTTGACCCCATACTGAAAAGTATGTGCCTGAAGAATCTGAGCCTGCTGGACATAAAGAAACTCTTAAAGAGTTACCTAGTGCGCCTGGATATCTTGCAATCCAACCACCAGCATTTGTGTCACCAGAGTCAGAACCAAACGTACTTGATAACGAGTCAAAGTGCTCTTCTTCTCTCACAAGTAACGTTAGCCCTGCGGAGTTTGCATTGTATGCATGCGCTGTAGCTTCTCGTACCACTTGTAGAGAACTTGAATATTTTAAATAGTATGCGGCAGACAGAAAGTCTACAGCCTTAGTAGATGATGGGGAAGCGAATGTCGCCGCAAGATTAGCCTCTGTGTCTATCAGAGTAGCTTTTCTAACTGGTCCCCATCTAAAATCACCTACAAATGCGCCTGTTGTCGATTGTACATTTGGCACTACGCCAGTTAAATCAACTTCTTTGACTACAATTGCTGGGGATTCTGATGGACTGAATATTGCCATGTATAGATCCTTTTCAGATATTAATTAATAAGTTATCATAATACGAGTTCTTTATCATTATGTGTATTTATAACATTTTAATATTGTCCAAATGCCCATTTCTTCTCCTGACAATGATAGCATATTTTACATGGTTCTGTGTAATTATTAGTTCTCTCAGCATAATACGTACAAGACCAACTCTCTTTAATATACCTTTCAGGTAAATCTAATTGCTTAAACAAAAGAGCTATGTCTCGTTTGTCCATATGAGCAAAAGGTCTATAGGTTTTTGCACCAGTTGCATGATGTACTTGATAGATAGTATTAGTCTTATTGACTCTTCTTTCATCTTTGTACATACTACCCCAAGTATTAACAATGTTCCATGAAGGTAGTGCAGTAAGGCCAGTTATAATTATTTTTAAATCCTTGTACTTTTCATACATTTTCTTATCAAAAATACCATGAATTTCATGTTGTTCATTAATACCATCCTCTTCCCAATGAAATACTTCAATTTCTTTTATATTAAGATTTGGATGTTTAATTCTTGCATCAGATAAAATACCTTTGGTAATAGATGCAGTGTTTGTAACTCTACTACCAATTGATTGCATAGGAAGGATAGACACATTTGGAGATATTATATCACATATATAAAATAATAAAACCAATGAATCTAATCCACCAGAAATACCAACACCGACCATTCCAGAATCAGGTAAGTCCATAATTTAAAATCCCATATTTACCTTAACGTTTTTATCGACTGTCCATACACCCATATCTTCTTCTAGTATATTACTTTCGTCGTCTTGACCATCGTTTATAAACCCGAATGGCACTAAATCGTTTTCAATCTCTTTCATACGTTGTTCAAACATCATTTCCTTTAGATTAACATCAGTCAGTTCTTCAAAGTTATTACCCACGGCAAAATATCCAAACAACACTAGGTTCATCATTAAGTCGTCATGGTTTCCTTCTGATGCTTCGTATGATGCACCTTTGGCTACAAACGTGGACATCTCTAATATAGTCTGAGGGTCTACAATATCTAACTTGCCATGTTCAATAATGTCTTTAATGGCAGAACACCCAATACGTTTTGTTTTCCTAGTCATCTCTACACCAATACGATCAGCTCTTATAAGAGAATCCATGTGAAGGTTTTCGTACTCTAAATCATTATATAGGCCGTTACAAACCAGCGATCCTTGATCATTAGCTTCAATAATAGTATAAGCCTCATTGTAGAGATTTGCATACTTATAAATAATTGTAGGGTAGAGGATTGGTGAGATAGTATTACAGCGATACACAGCAACCTGCTTAAAAGGTCTTTGGCTAATATCGATCAAGTTAAACGTGCTATAGTCCAATCCTCTACCTCTCGCAACATCAACTAACATTATGTAGCTATGTTTGGGATCAGGATTTTCATACATTAAAAAACTACCGCCTTCTAACACTTGTACATGAGGTTTGGCTTTTTGTCGTAATAAATGTTCTGCTGAAATTAAAGTTGCGCCTGTGCCAAAGAAAGTGTTACCAAATTCTTGATCAAATTGTAATTGGCTTGTATTACCAATAGTCTTGTCTTTCCATTTTTCATCACGACCAGGAACGTCCCACCAATCAACTCTGAATGGCACAAATTCACTTGTGTTTTGCATAGCACCTTCCCAAATTTTATGGAACATGTTACCTATACCATTAGCAGTAGAAGTGATAATAATCTTTGTGTCCTTACCAGATGAAACAACTGGATATGTAGACGTGTAAAATTCTGCCGCACGTTCAACAAATGCAAACTCGTCTAAGTACAATAGGTTAACAGACATACCACGAATTGAGCTACCACTAGTTGCGGCTGCAATAATTCTGCTTAGATTAGAAAATTCTAAAGAACCTTTATTTAAAGCCTTTGTGCCTGGTTGTAAAAAGAAAGGTAAGTTCTCTAGCATCAAAGTAACTCTTGCCAACATTTCACGCGCAGTAGCACCCTTGTTTGCTAAAACAGCAACAGTTTTCTCGGCATGGAATATTGCATACCACAATAAGTAAGCAACAGAACTTATTGATTTTCCAGACTGTCTACAGGCAAGCACAATAGAAAATCTATTATTTTGAAAGTGACTAAACATTTGCTCTTGATAAGGATACAAATCAAATGGAACAAGCCCTCTATCTAAGCTGATAACCTTACAGTATGTTCTTGCAAAGTAAGAAGCATCGTGCATGCACTTAGCATACTCTTTGACTTGCCATTCAGACCATTCTTGTACAACGTTATCGGCTTTAACTTGTCTATTACCATTATAACTTTTACTCGTATCCATCACAATAGCCATTATTAATCCTTGTCTGGTAGTACGTCTATGACGTCACCCTCTTTTTTCTGTAAGTCTGATAGCATTTTTTGTATCTCTACAGTAGACCCAACTAATAAATTATTAGTGATGCCACCAGCTGGAATATCAGAAGGGTCTTCCTTCTTAATATCTTTTTTCTTTTTGTGTAAATCTAATAGATTACCATTGACATCTGCCATTGTTTTCATTAGGCCAGAAAGCACTTCAAATGCGCGAGGGTGTTCTGTTGATCTTGCAACTTCGATCATATCTTCTAAGGCTGCTGAACCTTTTACTAGGATGTCGTGGTAAGTTTGTCTTGCATACTCAAAATCATTATCTACATTATCAGATGAATCAATCATGCGCTATCTAAAGCTCCATAGAATGTTGTCGTAAATCCATAATCACTATCTGGACTTGCGGATGCTGGGTTAGGTATCACTCTGATTGTTGAAACTAACTCATCAGAGTCTTTTATACCACTATTTATAGTGTGTAATTTCATGTCTGCTTGACGTATAATCTTACCAGTTGTAACAGGACCATAGAAATTAATTTTCATTTCAAAGTCTAAAGTGTAAAGAATACTACGTCTTTGCTCTAAAGCACCTTCATAGTCGTCTGTGAATGAAACACTCTGCAAAGAAATAGGGCTGTCTTCTAATATATCTTCACCTGCAATAGGCTTTATTGTTAAAGTATATTGTGGAGCAAAGTAAGGAACAATCTGTTCAACTATTTGTAACGCATCATCTTGAGACTTTGCATAGATGTTTAATTGAAAGTTTATATTATAAGGTACTGGTGTTTTAACTTTGTTTCTATCGTAAACACTAGTGCCTGTAGTGTTAAACTGATTGACCTTACTTAATTGTCTGACTGGATCATAAACAATATTAACAATCTCGAATGATATGCGAGGAAGTTTGATAGCCAATTGTCTTTCAGCATCTTCACCATTAGTCTGTGATCTAAGACGTTCAATAAAATCACGTTTAGGCGCATATGTCAATGGTACTTTAACTTGACTTATTACTGCGCCAGCAGAGTTCTTACGTAACACATGTAAGTTATTAAACAGACTGCCAAACACGGCAACTGATTTACGAATTCTTTGATGATAGAAATATGTACCAAACATTATTTAAGTCTCCACGTCACCAAATGGGTTGCTTTCAGAGAAGTCTAAGAAGCCACCAGCTATGGTTTTAAAATCAGCATTTTGTTCATCGTCAGAAATTCTATTATCCTCTACAACACCACTAGCCTGTACGACACCTTTTGCACCCGATGTTAGACCTGTGATTGTTCCAGAGTCAAGGAATTCACGGAACTTACCATCTGTAGAACCAATGTGAGCCAAAGATAACACGCTATCAGAATCAGAAGCAAAGTTAGCCGCTGGTGCAAATGCGACGACTTCACCCCTCATAAATATTCCAAGGTCACTGTCAAGTGTCTGTGAAACGTTTTCGCCAACTTGGAACAAAGTTGCGCTTGATGAATCTTGATGTAATGTAAGATCCATTTGATAGGCACTATGCTTTTCAATATCATCAATAGCTTTGACACCTGTATCAAAATCTTCATCATTGTATTCGAATAGAGAACAACGCATTTTAAATGTTGGTAGATTCTTAAGCTGATAAAAAGGCGATTCGTCTTCGACCTTTTGAATTTCAAAAGTAGAGTTTGACATAGGCAAATGTATTAAATCACCTTCTCTAGGTCTATAGAAAGCAATATCATTCTTACCGACTAATTGATCAAAGCGACGTCGTGCAACAATAAACGTTGCTTCGTCTCTTATCTCAACACCGAATTTTGAAAACAAGTCTCTTTCACCATCAAAACCTTCTAGGTTCTCAATATACATTTCAATCTTATGAGATTTTTTAAATTTAGAAACAGAGTCGTCACCAAATATACGATCTTCGTTTACTAATTCACGAGGAATATAGAAAACGTCTTGACCATACATTTGTAGAGACTCAATTATTATGTCTTCATATAATGTCTGTTCGCTTTTAACGCCGACATTGAAGTATGCATTGGTTGCCATATTATCCTACAAAGAAATCTGGTGGAAATTCGTGTTCTAGTCGCATTGTTTCTTTTAGTGTTGCAATCTCGGCAGTAGCATCGTCATACAATTGTCTACCATTAAGAAGAACGCCGCCTGGAAGTTGCATACCTTCAAACTTAATTAGGTTTGCACCCCATTGTTGTTTTATCAACTGTGTGGTGAAGTCTTTTACAAACATATCATTATAGACTGATGTGAAAGTTTCTGGATTAATTATGTTGTCTGTTTCAAGAACTACGTAATCACCAGCTTTAATAGATTTATCATTCATGTTACTAAACCACTTTAGACGATTCTGATGTCTACGGAAATTTACTTGTGGCGTGCCAGTCAATTGACTTTCTAGTAAAGATAGATATTGTTGCATCTGTGTGAAGTAACCAAGATCACCTATAAAGCTACCTTGGTTTGCCACATCTTGTAGCATCAATTGATATTTAATACTAAAAAAGTTTCTTGAAACTGATGCACCAGTTTGTATTGGTAATGCTTTTATAACATACAATATATTGGTAGGTAAAGTTATATATTCGTTTGTAATGTCTGTAGCAGTCATTAAATGAACATGAAAACCTCTTGATACTGCATCAGAATGAAACTCTGCATAATACTGTAGAGCGTCGTCTATACGATCGTCTATTTGATCCTCGTCTACGTTAATTTCAATGACAGGAGCACCTAGCCTACGAAGAGCATGGTCTTGTAATTGTACTCTGCTTGTAACAATAGCCATTAAAAATAATCCTTCTGGTGTAATAGGAGAGAGATATTATTCCCTCTCCATTCTATTTAGCTTAGTTTAATAGGTTGCCAGCGGCATTATATACATTAATTCTATAATGAGAAGCCGCTTGTCCGTCTAAAGTACCAGCATTAACACCACTTGTGCCGTTGACATCAACTGTTCTAAGGGCAGTTAGTATCTGTGCGGCTGTCTGATCGGCTGTAGCACTTGATTCAATGCCGTCTAGTTTAGTACCATCGGCGGCAACGTCACGACCATCAACTGTTCCCGATGCGGCAAGGTTGACAACAGTTAACGTACCTGAGCTAGAATTAAAGGTAAGATTAGAACCACTCTTTGGCGGCAATTCGCCTGTCGCACCAGTTGTAAATAATGGAAAACAAGTCGTATCACTTGATTCATCTGCTACTGTAACAGCAGTAGCAACAGCTGCTAAAGCAACATCAATATTAGCCGTACCATTGAAAGATGTACCACCGATAGTTCTTGCAGTTGCTAATGCAGTTGCAGTTGCCGATAAATCTACTGCAATATTAGCACTACCATTAAATGATGTTCCACCAATAGTCCTTGCAGTTGTTAAAGTGGCGGCTGAACCAGATGTGTTTTGATTACCAGTTGCATTAACACCAGCAAGGTTTATATTCGCTGATCCATTAAATGATACACCACCAATAGTCCTTGCAGTTGCTAATGTAGTTGCGGTATTCGCTAAACCCACTGCAATATTAGCACTACCATTAAATGATGTACCGCCAATTGTTCTTGCAGTTGTTAGCGTAGCGGCTGAACCAGATGTGTTTTGATTACCAGTTGCATTAACACCAGCAAGATTTATATTAGCACCACCATTAAACGATACGCCACCAATAGTTCTTGCAGTTGCCAATGTAGTTGCAGTTGCGGCATTACCAGTGACTTCACCAGTAAAATTAGTTGCTGTTATTTTACCTGTACTTGGATTGTAAGTAAGCCCTGTGTCATGTTTTATCGCCGTAACTGCGCCACTTGTTGCCGCGTCAAACTTAATTGTAAAGTTTGTGTTAGTTGATTCGTCTGCTGTTGTTACAGCACCAGCAGCTGCCCATGATAGTGTTTTGTCACCACTTGTTACTAAGGCTTGTCCAGCAGAACCATCTGCATTTGGCAATGTCCATATAACGTTAGCGGATGGAGAAACTGGTTGACCAAATCCTACATAGTTACTTGCGTTACTGTCAAGGAACCTTTGTTCTGTTACTGCTGACACAAGTGATGTTAATACGCCTGAGCTAGGGTTATATGTTAAGCCAGTATCCGTCTCAATACCCTGTGTCCCTGTTGCACCATCTACGAATGTAGGAAATACTGTTTCATTGGCTGTATTGTTAGCAGTTGCCGTAATTGCAGTTCCTATTGCTGCAGTGCCAGATGTGTTTTGATTACCAGCAGCATTAACACCAGCAAGGTTTATATTCGCTGATCCATTAAAGGATACGCCACCGATTGTTCTTGGAGTAGCTAAGATGGTTGCAGTTGCCGCATTACCAGTTAATTCACCTGTAAGTGCGCCCTCAAATGTACCAGCTTTAACAATACCCAACGTGACTGAACTATCAGCCATGTTTATAGTACCTGAAACATCAGAGTCGTAAGCGTTTAAGAATGTCCACTTAGTCTCACTCACATCAAAGAATAGACCCACGTGAGTGTGGCCTATACCTGAGCTACCAGTGTTTCTGTTTGTAAATATACCAGTATCAACATTGATAGGAGATGCTGAACCTAGCCATGCGTTATTTAATGTGTGACCAGTTACTGCACCAAATTCTACACTAATACCATTTGCTAATGTGTGCGCACTATCGTTAATTCTAATATTTTCACCTAGGACAGTAGAAAATGCAGAGTCATAAGAAAACTTGAATGAGTCACCAGCCGAGTCTGCACTATCAATTGCAAGATAGAAAGCTCTGTTGACAATATCTGTAAAGTGACCTTTAAGAACCGCATCATCAAGACCTGAACCTGTTACCAATGCAGTGTTTGCATCACCTATTGTATCACCTTGGTTAAGATTATTAAATGCGCCACCAATATTGATATTCTGTGTGGATGCGTTTACTTGAGTACCTAAAACTGTTAAGTTATTACCAACAACCAAATTAGTGCCTATGTGAGCATCACCAATAGTTCTAAAAGTTTGAGTCGTATCATGGCTTAACTCGACCAGAATTTGTCCAGTGCTTGCATGACTTGTTAAAACACGACCAACTGTAATTGGAAAGTTAGGGAATGAATTTTCTGTACTAGACAATGCACCAGCTGATGCTCCAAGGAATACAGCGGCATTGGCAGTCAAAGAAGACGTGTCGATGTTATTTACTAGACCTGAGTTTGTTACGTACCCAAATGTGCCATTCTCAATATCATGGGTTGCAAGACCAGAAACTTCGTAGTGATCCGCGTTTGATCCGTTTGCAAGTCCGATTGTAGGTGTAGTACCTTGCACACCAACATAATAGACTGGTTTACCATCAAGGATTGTTGCACCAGATCCGTTATAAACTCTAGTAACTTGCTCTTGACCAACTTGTAAAGTCATAGCAGCTTCGTCGTTGTAGACTGCTAAAGCACCGAATGCTGAGTCGTAAAATACTCGACCTTCTGCATGTGCAGGGATAATACCAGAATAATCTAAGAAGCCTGGTGCAATTGAAGTGGCAGTGACAACATCGAATGTTACGTCGTCTGTTGTTGCAACTGCTTGACCAATAGCAATGTCGTTGGCATTTACTGTGACACCAGTACCAGCACCAATGTTTAATGTGCGTGTAGCTGCAATAGTACCACCGCCTGTCAAACCTGCACCAGCAGTAATTGTTACGCCGGTGTGATCAATATGTTCGTTTGCAACAAATCCACTTAGATTGTCGTGTACGATTTGTCCGTCATTAGTTGTGATGTTATCTGCATTTGCAGTTAAACCAGTACCAGCAATAACATTAAGTGTACGATTGGCGGCGATAGTACCACCGCCTGTTAAACCAGTGCCCGCAATAACAGAAACACCTGAGTGATCGATATGCTCATTTGCAACAAATCCGCTTAGACTGTCATGTACAATGTCACCATCAGTTGTAGTAATCACACCAGTGCTATCATTGTATGTAATACCAGTACCACCACTTATAGCGTTCTTAGCGTCACTGTCTGCACGAGCAGTCGTGTAATAAAGGTTACTACCTTCTGTAAGATTAGCTGTAGTGAAAGGACCTAGTGTAGCAGTTGCAGTAAATGTACCACCATCTGCTGTACCAATTGTTAAGATGCCGTTACTACTATCGTATCCAAATGATGCAACACCTGCAACTGGAAATACTCCAGCAGAGTCTATTAGTCCTTGAGCGTTTACTGTAAATTTTGGAACTAAAGAACCAGAACCATAAGTACCAGCAGTCACACCTGTGTTTGTTATTGATATTTTACCAGCGGCAGAGTCGTATGTAATTCCTGTGGAAGCTACTAGCTTGGCTCTTACTTCTGCTACACTAGGACCTGTATATGTTAATACGCCTGTTGCAGGGACATATGCAAAAGAACCATCTCCACCAGCGTCTGTTAGACTGATTGCGTTCTTTGCATCAGAATCAGCTCTTGCTGTAGTGTAGTATAGATTATTACCTTCGCCTAAGTTGGTAGTGCTTTTTGTAGCTATTCGTACATCAAAGGCAGAGTCAACTCTTGATGTTGTATGATACAAATTGCTACTGCCTTCAGTAATCTCATCTGTATTATCCTTTGATGCTATTTGTGTAGCAACGTATGCTTGCGTAGCAACTGGAAGGTTTGCCTGAGTTATAATGCCACTTACGTTTACTGAACTATCAAACGTTGAAGGTCCTTTGACTGTAATGCCATTCTTAACTATAAAATTCTTGTCTGCCATGGTTCATTGTCCCCGATGGTTATGTGATAATTGTTTGGTGGGCTTTAACTAATATTGTATTTGCAGGATTACGTGTAAATTTAACTTCAATTGTGCCTGAGTTATTTGTTACAGCTAAAGATCCTAGATCACTATCACCAGTATGTACTATACCATATTCTGTACTTGCTATATTTGTTCCGTCAAATGCAGTCAATATTTTAGAGATTTGTGTCTCTGTAGAACTGCCATTGTATGCTGAAATATTAAATTCTATTGCAGTGGATGCACCACCTGTTACATATGATGCAACGATTGTAGCTGATCCGCTTGTTACTGATACACCAACTGGTTGTGCTTTAACTATACCATTCTTAGTATAAAGAGTGCCAATGTAAGCACCTCTAAATCTTATATCATCTGTGCCAATATCAATCGCATCTGAATCAGAGGCAAATAATGCACCAGAAATAGTTGCACTATCAAGTGTTTTATTAGTTAGTGTTTGTGCACCCGACGTTGTAACAGATTCAAATCCACCAGCGGTCGAACCATTATGTACTCTAATACTATTTAATTGATTATCATATGAGATTTCACCAGCAGCCCCAGTAAAGTTATTATTCTGAGCTGTTGTGCCTCGTCTAAACTGGACTACTGTAGGCATTTATTTAATTCCTTATTTCTATACACTTGAATCTACGCCAAGATCTATTGTTGCTAACGAACCTACAGGATTCATACATTCAAATGTTCCGCCTGTTGAAATTCCAAACGCATCAATTTGACCTGTTGAGTCTACTGTTCCATAATTACCTTCTGGAAAGTTAACTGCTCCAACGCCTGTTATGACTGCGTTATCTACATATATTTTATTTACCGCATCATTATTATCAGAAGGCGAAGATAAATTAACAATCCTAAGACTGTTCATGTTTATCTGACCAGTCATTGTTCCACCAGATGTGAGCAATGTTTCTGATTGTGCCGAATCTATTTGAGCCTTTATAGCATCAGAATCAGTAAAAAATTTAACTACATTATCGGCATTTTTATAAAAAAGTCTTCCGTCTTTATAGTTAATAGCCAATTCACCATAGGCCAAATCGCCAACAAGAGGTATCTTGCCAGCCGAATCTGATTTAAGTAATCTAATCTCTACGTTAGACAATGTCTATTCTTTTCTTTTTAGTAAAACTATATAATATTAGTTCTATTTATAACGATTAATACTCGCCGCCGTCAACAATATTCAAAGTTACACCACCATTAACTACAGTGAATTGAGTATTATCAAAGAAAGCTAAACCTCTTTGCGTGTATGAGGCGTTAAATACATTGATTTTAAACTTACCGCTTGATGAATCCAAGTTAAAACCGATAGATGCATCAGCAGTAGTTATCTTTGCTCCTACATCAGAATCGAAACCTAAATATGAACCAGCAAGTGTACTCGCTTTAAATGGCGCAAGTGAAAATGACGAGTGTGCTATATTAATTGCAGTCGATCCTGTTGGATCTAGTGTATAGTTATCATACACCTTAAATGTCTTATCTGTTGCGTCTCTGAACATACCAGTAAACGCAAAACCTGAACTATCTTCTTTGCGTCCAGCCGCATAACCAATATCAATAGAAGCGTTTGGGCTTCCAGCTGAGTCATTAGAGTTAAGCTTGATGTGATGGTCTGCAAGGTTCAAAGTCTCTGAATTAATAACAGTCTGTGTGCCTGTAACTGTAAGCCCACCTGTAATTGTGAGATTTGCCAAAGACAAAGTGTCGTCAATATTAATAGCAACGTTGTTATTAGTTACTACTGTTCTTAAACCATTACCACCCGAAAAAGTTAAAGTGTCAGCTAGGATTGATACAGAATCAGTTCCAGAGTCGCCAGCCAAAGCAATGTTAGTAGCAACACTTATTTCTCCAGCAGAGTCAAGTCTACCATCCGAAAGTATTTTTATTTGTGGTATTTTTGTGGCTGAACCATAAGTTCCAGCAGTAACATTAACAGGAGGTAAAGCATCCGAGGCTTCCCATTTGCCAACAGACGAATCATACGCAAGAAGGTTGCCGTGTGATGCACCCGAAACATCTACGTCAGATAAACTTGCAAATGATCCACCAGATTGAACAATGCTACGTATTGGTGCGCCAACAACCACTTTTTTTACTTGAGTTTCATTCAACCCAGCGATTATGACAGTTCTATCAACCATAGCTTTGTATTACCTTGTAATCGATGCGTTTACGTTAATTCTTCCTTCTAACACTCTTTCAACAATTAACGTAGAAGAGCTATCAAGATACTGTATTTCAGCATCGTAAAGGTATCGACCAGGTTTAAGTATTTCAGTTTGAGCATTAGTCAAAGAAAGATTTACAATGCCTGATGTCGCAGGGCTTGTAATCACGGCTAAGAAATCGTGGCTATCTGCACTATCAGAATTTATTGATCTTTTTAATTTTGCTTTAGCAGAAAAATTAGTTAAATTCTTAGCAGTATCATCTATTGAGTTTACTAAGTGTACTTCAATAGCTACGTCAGTACCTTGATCTATTTCAATTTCTTCGTATTGTGCCATGAATGGTACCTTTACTTGTGTTCTTTACATTATTTATAACAAATATTTCCCCATACCAGAATAAAAAATAGATTCGTGGCAAGAATTAAATACACAAATAGCTTTACTTTCATCATAAAAAACTAATACTTTACCGATCACAGCTCCACCAGCTGCTAATGTAGACTCTGTGTCTAATCTAATAAAGTAAGATTTATCTGGATCAATGTGAGGTGTAAGTTTACATCTAAAATACCAATCATCTTCACTTAAACTACAAAAATTAGCACTAGGAATTTCATAGCTAAAAAATCTATCAATGCCATGATATAGATTAGTATAAAGTTTTATTGATTTTACAAACTTATTATATAAGTCTTGATTCTCATTGTTGTACCAAACCATAATTGAAGAATTGTAATAAGGTTTGGTATGTTTCGAAAACTCCTGAAAATAATCATTAGAATAATCATTTAAACTTTCCTCAAAAACTTGATCTATTAGAGTTAGTTTATTATGTGACGCTTCATCAAATAGATGATCGATATTATTTTGTATCACTACATCTAAATCTAAATAAAGATTGACACCATCATAATCATTTTGTTTAAACATGGTAAGTTTCCACCACCAAGCTTTTAAATCGAGTCGCGTGTCTAATGAAACAATGCTTATTCTTTCGTCAACACCCTCAGAATCTTCTGTATAACAATAAAAGTTAAATGGCAAAGTGATGTTTCTCTCTGCCATTCTATAGAGTCTATTTACATGTTCAGCAGTGAACTTGTCACCCCATTTAACACATACTACGTTGTGTTCCAAATCTTTTGTACCCATTCTGCTTTGTCCTCAATCATATTGTCGTCATATATGAAATGTACTAGCTTGATTTGATCGCCAAACTTCTCTTGAGTTATCAAAGGCTTGTTATAGTAATCGTAGTATTTATTTATTATATCCTTGTTGTTTCTGGACGAACCTTCTGTATGAACACCTAACCATTGGCCTGGGAGTTCCTCTATAAAGTAATTAGAATCAGTAACAAAGTTTTGTTCGCCCATTCCCATAATACCAATTAATTTTCCATAGTGATTAATCCAGAAATCAGGATTAGAATAAAATTTGTCGTAAACGGCAAGTTGATTATAACCAGGATTAATTTTATAAAACCCACCATTATATTTACAACCACTGTTTTTCCACCATCTTGGAAACGCTCCAATATGATTTTCTACAATGTCATAGTTGAATAGTTCATCTAGGCTTCCATTAACAATAATATCTATGTCCATAACAATGCAAGGATCTTGGCGTTTAAAAAAAGATATTTTATCCCAATGACCATTAGGGCAATCAGTCTTTACAATAAAGTTAAAATCGCCAGAATAATTCCTAGCTATGCCATTTTGTAAATTGTCAATATATTTTGAGCTATACTTTTCACCGAAATGTGTTACGCATATATCAATCATTCAATGCCTATTTCTTCTAGTACGTCTTCCCAAAAGCCTTTACTTGTTTGATCAAATACATAAGACACTGTAAATCTCCAACAATCAGTAGAAGCCATATGATACACCAAGTTTTCAGGACCATCTTCATATGATCCAAAGTAAAAGGCTTTAGCTTGCCAACCCACTTTATCTTTTACTAAAACTTCTTCACCAGTTTTAGGATCTACATGTTTCCAATACCCATCACCAGTTTCAGACCAAGTTAAAACTATATTGTAACTTGGTGCGTTTGCATTATTATGCCAACCAATGTAGCCACCAGGAGGGTACACAGCCGCCAAAGCATTAGATCTAGTGCTTAAAATAGAAGACAACTTTTTATTAAGCCTTATGTAGTTGTCATTAAAGTATTTCTCTTTGATTTTATCATCGTCTGTCCTTGGAGTTCTATCCCAATAATCAGATGTTTTTACTTGCTTAAATGTATACCCATAAAGACATTCAGGATAACCATCGTGGTCTTTATAATCAGCCATGATTTTCTTTTTGTATGCGTCACTTATATTTTCTTCACGTTTGTTTTTTTCGTTGTTTGCATTTATAAGATAAGCATGTTTTTTAAAAGATTCTAAATCGTTATACCAAAGGTCTTTAAACTCATTGAGTGTATCAAGAACTTCGTTATTAACAATGTTAACACTTGTCATAGTCTTTGTCATTCTTCAATACCGATCATATTTTTCTATTAAACCGCTGTAGTGTTGGATTATAACACCTTTCTCTGGCTTTGTAAACCCTTTAATTTCATACGTCATATACCAATTCCATCTCTCACCATCTTCAAAGGAACCTACTTTAAGATCTTTATAATAAGGGTGTTCCTCTGTTAAAAACCATAAAGTGAATTGATCGAATTGACGTAATACTTCTGGATGCAAATCAAAATCTTGTTTACCATCTTTATATGCAGGCCACCAATTTCCAGCAAATTGATTGCGGTAATATTCGTTCCACATTTTCATAAAACTTTGAACTATAGGTTTTCTAATATCATAAAGAACTATGCCACCACAAAGTTTCATTTCTCCACCACGCCACTTACGAATTGCAAACAAAGAATCTTTGTCCACAGGCAAATCAACAAAGGCTATGTCGTTTCCTTTAAGTTGATCAAATGCAAACTCAATATCTTCATGTATGATTTCTACGTCAGCGTCAACATACATTGTAATATCAAAAGGAGTCTTATCTAAAGCCCATAGCTTTTCTCTTACATGGTCACCGCAATATATTAAGTGGTCCGCAATAGATTCGCGCCCATCACAGAAAGCTTCCTCTGTAACAAGACAAACTTTAGCGTCTGGATAGTTATCTCTAATAGAATTTATTGCGTTTATAGCTAAATCAAAAAACCTAGGTTTAGTAGATGCTACAAGTAAAAACCCTTTAGTCGGTTCCGTTTTCATTATTTAATACTTCCATCACAATCATCATACAATATACATTAACTTCAACGACGTTTTGAGCTTTTCTTAATTTAGATTTTAAAACTCTATTAGTAGAATTTTTAATAGCGTCTATCTCGAAAGCAGAAATCTTAGCTTCAAATAGTTGTTGAAGGTCTTTTGCTCTTGCTCTTTCTAATCTTGCTTGTTCTGCTTCAGTGCGTTCAACTAATTTCTTTTCGTTACGTTCGTTAGTGTTGGCAGTGATTGCTTCAAAAGTTATAGCATCAAGAACTTCTTTAAAGTCTGGATTTTCATTTCCATCAACATCAAATTTATTTACAGTAAGTTGTTGAGTAGTAGAATTTTCATTCTCATCGACAATCGTTAAAATTGTTGTTATTCTATTTTGATCATAACTTTCCCAAAAGGACTTTTTATCCCAAGTGCGATTATTCATAGTATTCTCCATTACTTTTAATTATATATATCAGTTATTATAACACATTTAAGCTTTACGTACATACAAAGTATATGTTTCAATTGTACCAACGCCAGAACCAATAGTTTCGCCTGCATAGTTACCAGTATAAGCACCAGTGTAGTTGCCAACGTAGTTACCAGTATAAGCACCAGTGTAGTTGCCAACATAGTTACCAGTATAAGCACCAGTGTAGTTACCAACATAGTTACCAGTAAACGTTGCCGCACCTAAGAAGTTTGCCACATACTGGAATTGTTGACCACCGCCTTCATAATAAATAACTGTACGCACTCTTTGAAAGTTTGCACCATTTGGATTTACATAACCTGCTGAGTAAGTACCAGCATAAGTACCAGAATAATCTGCTGAGTAAGTAGCTGAGTAAGTACCAGAATAATCTGCTGAGTAGGTACCAGCATAAGTCCCAGAATAATCTGCTGAGTAGGTTACATCTGAAGTTGTTTTCTTTGTATCTGTTGCTGTACCTTGTGCTTGCCAAGTTCCAGTTGCAGATGGTACACCATTAGCAGATGATCTTAATTGATATGCACCAACATTATTTGCCGCCGCCATTGTGTACTTTCGTAACCAAGTACCGAATGTATGTTTAATTTCTGCATCGTCCATTTCTTGTAGACCATCGAAGCTTGAATCGTCATTTTTTATCTTGACAGGACGAACTGCTGTAGGAGCCGTCATTGTTTGACGTTGCCAAATACTATGTGTGATTGTGCTACCATTTGATGCTTGTGTGTCAGTAAAGACGTCTGCCAAATGTTCGTCGTAATCTGAACCAGGAGTAGACGAGGCTAACTTGTAAGTGCCTGGATAATTGCCTGCGAATACCACAGCAGACAAACGAGCTAAAAGCGTATTCATATTTGCATCTGTGAATTCATCTGTTGCGGTGTTATCATCATCCCACGTTATAGGTCTGTGAAAATCGCCACCATTAGTTGCTACAGAACCAGACTTTTGAAATAGAACTGTATTAGTTGTACCTGTACTGATACCAGAACCTGGATGTGTGCCAATTGCTTGGTTGAAGAATGTGTTTGAGTACGTTCCTATATTAGTAGAACTTGAATTAGATGTTGTTAAAGCGGCTACAGCAGTTTGAGCTTGTGCGGCAAGATGTAATCCAGCTTGATACGAAAGATATGCTTCCTCAGTCGTGGTCATCTCTTTCAAGTTACCATTGGTATCACTTAATTTAATTGGGACACTCATCTTTTATTCCTTATGTGTTCAGTAAAGTACCAGCTGCGTTATACACATTTGGTAATCGTCTATTCAACTCATTAACAGAGCTTACCAGCGATGTTTTGTTTGTAGTAGTCAAAGATGCCAATGAAAGAACTCCACCACTATCACCATAAAAATTAGTCCTTAATGATAATACATCACTATCAACATCTGAGTGGACTTTATTAACAGCAACAACAAGTGATGTTGCAGAGTCCGTCAAAGATGTAAGATCACCTTGCAATATTCCAAGTTGATTTGTTTTATCTCTCCAACTAGCAATTGTAGTTGAAAGATCAACGTTGATTAATGACATGTCATAACTTCTCTATAATCTGGCTTAACATCATTTTAATATCTTTTACATCACTTTTAAGCTGGTTAATTTCTTCCCTTTCAGCCGCCTTAGTCTCTCTTTGGTTTACCCTGAGGTTCTTAATGCGATTGATCTCAGTGCTATTTATATTAATTATAGCACCTGTATTTTTATCTCTTGCTAATCCGCTATGACCTTCTACCTTCACTAAATCCATTATGTGCCTAATGCAATAGTTCTTAACGCTTTAAATCTAGGTACGTCTGTTGACGATGTTGAACGCATTACTATTTTAATTTGGTAAGTAGTAAATGGTGCAAGGTCTCCTTGATATGTTCCACCTATGACATATTTATACTCTCTGAATACGTTATAATTTGTATCAATAGGAAGCGTATTATGATTTGAATCAGGTTCTACTTTTGATGCCTCTATCCAAGCAGTGTCTTCAATGCTTACGTCACCACCAGCATCTAACACTTTATAGAAAAGATCAAAGTCTGTACCCTGAGGTCTATTGACATCAACAAGGACTTTAATACCAGTTGCAGGTTCAGCTAATAAAACAGGTATTGATATGTGTTTAGCCAAGGTAGATCCAAAGTTTGCAACTGTCTCAGCTACATAGCTTAATGGGACGTTAAATCCAGTTGTTGCCGCTGAATCTGGATTATCAATAATGTTGTGGACTGATATAACAGAAGCTCTTTGTAAGTCTACAGAAGGAGCCGCATATGAACTTGTTGTCACTAACTCCAAATCAATAGTATAAGAAGACCTAGTAAGGGCTGTGTCTCTAACAGCAGTCGCAATAACAGCTGGAGAATTTAAGAACGTATCCATTTTGTTTGCTGTTGCGTGTTTAGGTAAAGTCCCATAAGCAGTTTCACCACCACCAAAAGATTTAGAAGTTGTTAGACCAGCTACCATGCGATGATTTGTGCCATTTGGTTGAAGTATTTCAATATTAGGCTTAAAGCTATCTATGATATATTGTTGTGTAGCAAGGATGCTATTACCACCACCGAATATAGCTGAGTCTGCCGAACTGTCCATTTCAAATTTATAGCCAGTACCATCAATGTGAGTAACAGCTCTTGATCCTAAGATACTTGCACCTAAAACACCATTGATGCTAGTAGCAGAATCTAACCCACTTGAGTCAGAAGATATATGTACGACGTCATTTACTTGAAAGCCGTGGTTAGGATGTGCAACAGTAACAGTTGCATCACTTGCCGCAAATAGAAACGGATTACTTGTTAATGATTTTACAGGTGGCGGAGCCGCATTAAATCTTACTAATGCGTTAGTGCCTGTGAAGTTGGCTCTATATACTTTAAAAGTTAAATCACGAGTCTGATCCGCTTCAAATACTCTACCATTAGCAGACTTAAAGAATATGCCTGCGTATGGATCTGTTTGAAGTCTTTCTGTTGTTGAACCTAGTTTGAAGTCACCTAACTTAGCAGTCCACACTTGATATGCATTACCAAGAGCATTTGATTGTATGCAAATAGCAAAGTCTTTGCCACCTTCAAGGTATACTGGTTCTTCAAAAGTGAAAGTTGTTTCTGTAGCCGCTGTAGCAGACACAGTTATGTCACTTGCCGCTTTAAAAGAGACACTGTTTTCGATTATCTTACTAGAATCAGGAACACCATTAACAGTAGGTCTTATACTAAGTTGAACAGGATAGTCTGCATCTGCCGCTTTAGTTGCAAAATAGATACCTATTTTAGTTATGTATATTCCTGAAACCTGATTGACCCTAAACGTTTGGGCAATCGGTTGGATTAATTCAGAAGTAGATGACATTTATTAGTCCTTTAAGTGTTTTTACCATAATTTTTTAGTTTATTAATCCCACTTGGTGCTGTAATGTGCTGCAGCTTTGACAGCATCATACTTATCTGTACCGCCTATCTCACCATCATCATAACTGGCCCCATTTCCAGCAAAATCACGATGGTCGTTATCGCCAGAACTAGTGTTGTTGTAACTAGGATCTTGTGTAGTTTGAACTGTTGTTTGAATAGCGTGCCTTCTAGTGTGTTTAATATCTTCTTGATAATGTTGCATAGTACCAGTTGAAACAAAGTCAGACGATGCGTATGATGTTGCGTTAACTCTATTTAGCTCACTAATATCTATAAGCGTAAATTGTCTTGTTCCTGTTAAGAATTTAGTTGCATTCTTATTTGGCACAAAGATAATACCTTCAATTGCACCATTAGCATCTGATAATATGGATGCAGTCTTACCGCCTAAAGTAGGTGGGAATTCTGTTTCATTGATGTACTTATCACCAGGATCAAGATAATTAGAATTAGTCGCTTGTGCCGCAAAGTATTGGAACTTTCCTGAACCTGTTTGAACAAAAGCAGAAATATCAGTTTCGTCATAGAATGGGAAGTAACGAGTATTAGGTCTCAAGCCTTGCGCTTTAAAGAATATAAATCGTTCTCTTTGGTATTGAATAGATGTTTCATAAAGTATTTCGTCTGCCATTGATGTCACGACTGTTTCACTCTTGACAATTGTACTTGTTACAGTAGAAGTCGTTCGACCATTCTTTGAAGTCTTACTTTCAGAGTAACCGGCTTTTAATGAATCTGCTTGTACACCTGACCAGTTAAAGCCCCAATCATTCCACAAGGAAGTGTTTGCTGGGTCTAGCTTTGTTCCGCCGTCAACAATCTTAGCAGGTAAACGAGAGGTGTCGAACCATGTATCAGTAGATGGTGACATTTTAATATGCCCAATAGTCACACCTAAGTTAAATGCGTTTACTGATGTTGCACTGGATGCCTGAGTATTTGAAGCATATACAACTTCTTCATAAAGAGGGTATACTGTATCGCCTATTAAGGACACACGATCAGAAGCATCAGAGTCATAAACAAGTTCAGAACTGTTTGCAACAAATGATGGTCTTAATTCTCTATTGAATACATCAGTAGATGCACGATAATCTAATGCAGTTCTTAAACTTTGTGAGTGGTCTGTAAAGTTGTCGGCAGTTAGGCCAACTTTTAGACGATTAACACCAGCCGAGTCAAGAACTTCTAAAGTAGCAGTTTCTAGCTCAAGCATGTTTAATGTAGTAATTTCTTCAATCTTGTCCATACGTGTTTCAAGATCAGATATATCTCTCATAGTGTAACGTCTGTTATCAACATACGTCATAGATACATCGCTATCATTCAATGTGTAAGGATTTATAGATAGTCTAGCAAGTTCCATTGCATTATCAGGAACGGATGGGTGTATAGGAAATAATGACCTTTCACCAGCAACCGCTTCAAATGTGCCTGCTTTATTCAATACAATTCTGTAACCTTGACCAAGATAGTAAGCAATGTCTGTAGTAATAAGATCAGTGTTAGCTGGAATTTCTACAGTTACCGCACCAGTTGAAGTAAAGTCAGATGCAGTGTTAGCACGTAAAGGTCTAAAGTCTAATACGTCTCTTAAAGAAACAGTCTCACCATTCTTTTGTCTGTATGATGGAATGTCTTCATATTCAACTTGACCAGTGTAAGAATTTACAGCAAAGAAGTCTCCGCCAGCTCCGTGTGCAAAGTGATCAAAGTTAACATAAACATCACCGCTTGGAGCAGAAAAGCCAGCACGTAATGTTAGAATGCCTTCCGAATAGAAGTTATCTCTTTGTCCATTGTCAAGTACATAATAGTCTGTAATGACATTACCAGCAGATGTAGCATCTCGTACTTCATTAATTCTAAATATGTCACCACGCTCTAGCTGAACTGTGTCGTCACTTTCAGGAGAAATAGTAGCCGTTCTATTTGTTAATGCTTTAGTTTTTACTGTGGCAGCACCTTTGTTGACATAGGCTAACAATGAAACAGCAGAAGATTTTTGAAGCGTTCCTAATGTAACACCTGTAGTTCCGTTACCACCAGCAGTCACAGTAATCGCACTTTCTACACCAGAAGAATCTGTTGATAGTAACCAATTTGTAGAGTTGGCAAAAGTCTCGCCTGTTGCAGACAATGAAAGAGCCAATGTAGCGTTAGCCGCTGCAGTACCAGTGAAACGTCTTTGTGTCGTCAATGATATGTCAGTTATGGCAGAAGGTCTGATACCTGATAAAGGGAACAATAAGTTATTATTAGAAGTGTCTTTTATTACAGCAACACTATTTTCAAGAACAAGATCAGCATAGTTAGTAGTGCTAAGACCTATACTTCTAACAGCACTAAACTGTTTAGCCGAAGCCATTACAACATCAAAGATGTATATTCTATAATACAAACCAAATTTCTCAATAGACCTTATTCTAGCCGTACCAATAGTTGCACCACCATGAGTAACAGCCGATCTTAAATTGACATTAGCCATAGTTGTAATGTTTGGCAAGCCTAACTTAGTCAAAGATAAAATGTAATTACCATACTCTGAGGCAACAACATCATTGTTTACTGTAGTAGTTGTTCTTGGCTTGTCAATAGGAATTCGTATTGGGTTATAAGATTCGAACCTTTTACCTTTTACATAAGCAATACCAGCATTGATTGTTATATCAAGTTTAGTTGCATCAGAATCGTTGGCTTGGGTTTTTATTATGAATGGCTTAACTGTATAGTTACCAGACTCTTCGAATGTCCTTTGAGCCAAGATGTCGCCTACGACACTCAAGCTCCTATCACCAGCAGACTTAACAGCCGCCATTAATCCATTGACAATATCAAAGGATGGAATGAATGTAGTACCAGCAGAAACATTAGCTTGTAATGCCAGTGCTAATGTAATCTTATATCTGTCTGCACCAGGAGCAGTCAAGTTTGGTGTGTCTGTTGAATTGTCGTAAAGTGCAGTATCATCAGCCGCTTTAACAACTTGTTCTGAAACAGTAAAACCAACTACAGCCGTAGGTGTACTTGAATACTTAGAAATAACAATGCTTTGCGCATTAGACTGAACGAAGTGACCGCTTACGAAGAATACTGATTCTTTTACCGAGAGCCTTGTACCACGCCCAACAGCTGGATTTGCAGTAGTATTAGTAGATTGTACTTGTAAGTTTGTTCCACTGACATCGCCATTGATAACTTCACCTGGTGTTAAACGAACAGGTGTGGTGGTACCAGAAATTGAATTGTTATTTACATACTCAACAAAGATTGTTGCAGGGTCACCATCAGCCGCTGCTTTGATTTCAACAATGCGAACTTTAATAGTAGATGTTTGTCCAGTAAAAATTTCACCGATTAAAGCAGAGAACGTTGTAGGTAAAGCATATGTAGTAGTATCTAGTTTACCAAATTCAAATCTTGTATCTAATTGAATACCACCCGAATGGACAGGCGCACCTTCTTTAAATACAAAACGAGCATGTTGCTCTGCTTCTCTTTGAATAATCGTTTGAAGTTGGGTTAACTCTCTTGCTTGAAGTGCTGAACCCGAATTAAAAAGTATTCTGTGATAATTATCGCTGTCTGCGAAATCATCTCTGTATGTCTGACTAAAGCTGGTGCTTGTAACGTTGCTTACCATTATTTTCTCTTCTTACAATTGAATTACGATTTTAATATCTTCGGTTTGGTCTGTGGCTCTAGTAATAGCGGCTCTATTTTCAACATACAACACTTCACCTGAATTTATGTTAATGTTTGGAGTTGTCCATGTACTTGCACTATCTAGTGTTCCAGCACCATTACCATCTGTCTCAGTCAAGGCTTCGGCAGTTGTAAATGCAGTAAAGCCTGTGTCCTCTGTCTGATGGTAACGTATTATCTTAGTCGATGTGCTATATGTATCAACGTATGCTTTAGCACCAGAAGACCCACCTAAGATAGTATTATCAGGAGTGAATGCTGTCGTCTGTGATGCTACTAATAAACTTTTAAGAGCAAATCCAGATGCCGCTGTAAAGTCGGAATCAGTTGTAGGGACTAATGGATTTTTAATTAAAGCTACTTGACGGAAATCATTATCAGTTATAAATGTGTTTGTTTCATTGCCAGCTGGTTTTGTATTGAACATAACAGCCTTTGCTCTAAGGTCATTTAAAGCGTTTGCACCAAAACCCTTATTAGGAGAAAGTACAGCACGTGCCGTAGCAGAACCAGCACCGAATGTTATAGTAGCTTTAGTGAAATCATGTCCGTGTCTAATGCCACCAGTACCATTTGAATCTAATAGGATGTCTACGACTGCGCCACCACTTATAATTGCCGTGGCTGTACAACTGTCACCATCACCAACTACTGTGACTGTAGGAATTGATGAATAACCAGTACCACCAGATACAACACGAATACTACCGATTTGACCTGATATTGCCGCTGTCTGTACGCCCTTTTGTTCTACTAAAGCCGCCGCTGACGAACTGTCTGTTGTCCCAATCAATTTTACAGGAACAAAGTTTGCAGAAAGAAACTTGTTTGCGTCTGTAGCAGAAAGGGTGTAAAGGAATTTCCAAGTGTAACCATCGGCTAATAAGAATGATGATGTTGCAGAGCCAGTTGGTTCTACAGTAGATGCTACAGCCGCACCAGTCGAGTCTTTACCTTGTTGTAGGCAAATATACACTGCATTATCGTCTGTGATAACAAAGTATGGTGTAGTAGGATGCGAAGCTATGTTATCGTCCCAACCATCATAAAGTGTACCAGCTGTCCAGTTATTTCTAGGAACAACATAAGAAACGTCTTCACCAGATTTAATTGATTGAAGTTGCAATCTTAAATTACGTTCTTCTCTTAAAGTATTAACAGGTGTTGGAGCTGTGTCTGAACTATCCCAATCGATAGAGTTACCTATACCGATATAATAAGATGCTGCTGTTGTTCCAACTTCTGCGATAAGACTATCAAGAAGTACCCTTTTTAAACTGTCAGTAATAATGCCTGTCATTTGTTTTTCCTATTAAGCTACTGTAACGCTTGATTGATTACCAACGAGATACCAATTAGCACCATCCCAGATAACTGTTGCGCCGTCATATTGAGCTAGCGCAAATGTAGAACCCTGTGCATAATTTGCAGGGGTTACAGTAGCTACTCCAGCTCCTTTGTTTGTAAATATTTTAGATTCACCGACTGTTGTACCATCGGCTAAAGACACTGCTAATGCAGAACCTTTATTACAGATTATATAGCCTACTGTTGCAGAGGCCGCACCATTTGCAGTTATTGTTGCAGATGTGATTGCGTGCTTATTAAGTACAGCAGAACCAGTACCCTTACCACCAATTGTAACATTAACATTAGTATCACCACCACTTGCAATAATCGTAGGACTATTACCTGTTGCGGCATTGGCTAATGTTACTTCATTAACTGCTGAACCTGTTGCAGTTACTTTAACTAACTCATTACCATTAGTGTCATTTAAAGACGTGCCATACTTACCTGTGTTTATTACAGGAGATGTCAAAGTCTTGTTAGTAAATGTCTGTGCAAACCCAGCAAAAGCAAACGTATCATTTCCAGCCAACAAAGGTAAAGTCACAGTCCTATCAGCACTCAATTCACTTACAGCAAACACATACTGGTGATCGGCAGACGTGTCATTAATTTGTGGTGTTGTTATGACAGGAGAAGTCAAAGTCTTATTTGTTAGCGTTGAAGTTCCTGTATCTAATGTTACAGTGCCACCAGCATCGGGTATTGTTATTGTTCTGTCAGCAGTCGGGTCTGTTACAAGTAATGTTGTTTCAAAGCTATCGGCAGATGCGCCTTCAAAGACAATAGAGTTTGAAGTCAGAGTGATACCAGCCGAAAGAACATCACTGTCTCCGCCTAATTTCTGAAAAAGTTCTACAAAATTGGAATTAATTTTAGTACCAGCAGAACGTAAAGTTTCGCCTGTGCCGTCATTAGCAGCCGCTCCAATCGATATGTTTTGCCTAGTCATTAAATTTTAATCCTTTAAGCTTTAATTAATGTTATTTATAACAGTTATATGAGTTGATTTGCCAAGTCTTATTGTTTTATCTAGTTAATATACCACCAGCTGAGTCTGCAAATACAGAGCCATGCTTGCCGTCAAAGTACGATTGATCCATAGTCTCGAATGTGTTAGAGAATTTAACCGCTTTAATTGTTCCGTCACTATCTTCATCGAACCTAGGTGAGTTGGCGTCAATAGCATCTTCAATATCGTTGTACATAGCATCAAACTGTGCAACAGTAAGTTCGCTGTATACCTTAACAGTTGCATTAAGATCAACACGTTCTTTATTAAGACCTGAATCGCTTGTATCATCAAAGATACCAGTGATAGAAGTGAAGGCAGTCATACTTAATGGAGTGCCTGTAAGTTGTAATGTAACTTGACCAGCATCACTATCTAAGATAGCCAAAGGTTGAGTTCCTAAGTTTAGGTTTCCTAGACTTTCAAGAATAACTTCACCACCAAGAAAAAAGCCTGATGGATGCACAAACGATTTGTATAAGTCTCTCCACTTTGCAATTGGTACTGATGAACGAACTAATATAGATAATACTTGATATAGCGCACCATTCTGAATATATCTCAATGATTCAGAACCAATTTTAGATTCACCTACAATAAACAGGTTAGCTTTAGGATAAACAATCTCAGGTTGCTCTCCATAGAACGTTCTAAAGAAAGTTTCAGATGAAGATAAAGAACCTTTAATTCTATAGTTATCAGCAAGCATACCAGCTATCAGCCGTGGGTCTTTAAAGTAATCGGCAGTCACAAGACCTTGACCGATTTCTCCGAATATCTGATTTAGATAGGTAAGTTCTGTTGCCCTTACGTCTCTTAACTTATATAAGTTCTGTATATCATTATCAAATCCATGATTTGCATCAGAATCCATATAGTCGTAATACTTCTCAAGAAAACTTACTAGCTTAGGATACTCGGCTATGTAGTGTTCAGGAAGAACTTCTCGGATCTTGCTAGTCGATAGATTCTGACCTCTGCGATCTTCATCAAGTAATGTTTGTTGAACCATTATAGGGCTACTTGTGTCTTGCCGTAATCTACTGTACCAGCAGTAAACGATCTAGTTGTATCGATATTTAGTACATAATTTCTAAGGGGTGTAACAGTTCCTTGATTTGCAGGAGTTACTGATATTCTAATATAATCAACTCCACCAGAAATTGATACTGGTGCAAACCCTGTTATTGAAATAACACCAGTCGTAGCATTGTAAGTACCCACGTTACTGATTTGAATACCACCATCTGCATCAACAACTTGAAGTTGTGTAGAACTTAATAGATTGCGTATAGTACATAGCTTACTATTAAATGTAAATGTGTTAGAACTGACAATATAGTGAACATCGTCTGGTACGGCGAGTTGGACAGGGAAAGTGACATCGTATGCCTTGGATGTTGCCAATGTAGGCACAAACCTTCGTTGCAACTTTAGGTCTATTTTTGAATTTAAAATAGAGTCACCTATGTTATCAATCTCTGTAAGTAAATTAGACCTTCTGAATGTTTTACCGAATGCGTTTAGATTAGTTGTAAAGTAGTTTGACACAATCGTAGCAACATTAGTTTCGGCACTTTTTAATGTGACGTTGGTTTTATTAGGGTTGAAGTTAAACAATGTCGATGTTTCAAGAAACGTTATAACAGGATCAACAAACTTTGTATCTATTGTCATAATAGCCAAAGGCTTAATAAGATTAGTTATGATTTCATCTTGAGTAGCAACCTTTGATGCGGCTGATGTCGTATCAGGAAACTTGAGAGATACAAACACTTTACCATATTCTGGTGTAGGTAAGTTATCTTCTCCGCCCCAAGCAATACAATCAGATACAGCTGGATATTTTGAAAGAATTAAAGCCTTATAGTCGTCGGCAGTAACAAGTCTGTTTTGAGCAGAGAATGCAATAGGAGCATTTGATCTAATAGACTCTATTGTTTCTTTGTCTGCACCGCCACTTGCGACTGTAGATGTCGTTGATACAATAGTATAAGCAGTACCATCAACTGTGATTGTGTTAGTTGGAGTGTATGTAGCACCACCATTTGACAATGCACCTTTAGAGGATAAGTACGACACAACGATCTTATTGCCAGCAACAGGAGCTAGTCCAGTTGTAATGCCGTCACTGAATGATAATTCATAGAAAGCATTAGGGGATTCTCTTAATTGGAAAAGCCTTGAACTTGTGTCAACTGTAATTGCCTTATGTAATTCCGAGTACACAATGAAATCAGAAGAAGCTGATGAAGTGAATACGTTTATTGCAACAGTTTTTGTATCAATGGACGTTTCAGGAATGACATAAATCTGACGATCTGTGGCTGAACCAACATAGAATGTTTTTGTTTTTAGAGTGCCTTCGACTAAAGGTATTGCCGTAGTACCAAGAGCACTTAGGAAAGAATAGTTACCTGTGCCGTCATCAGTAGCAGTGTGTGCCTCAAGCGTATAGAATGTGTATGAAATGTCATCAACACTTGTAGTAAAAGTAGAATACTTTGGTAGCGTTATTGTAGCTGGTCTGCCTACAGCAGTAATAGTAGTCGATAGAGCTACGTGTGCAGTTGCAGAAGTAATTGATTTTGGATTGTATCCAAGTGTTTCTGCATGTGACACAACAGATGATCGTAATTGTGCTGTATTTAAAAATGATTCATTAAGGGCAAAGTTTGCAACTAACCCATTGAAGTGAGTGTTGTGTGCCAAGACATCAAGTATGTTTGATAATCCAGATGCTTCAAAGTTATAATCAGCGAACTCGGTTTGTTGTGACAAGTGCGTTTTAAGACTTGTTTTGATTGTTGCAAAGTCGAGTTGGGTTGACTTGATATTAGTAGCCATATTATCTTAGCCTCGTTATGTTTGTTTCGAGTGTTACAATCTCATCGGAGCTTACTACTTGAAATGTTAAGCTGATACTGATACTATTAGCATCAGGTTGTAGATTAGTAACGACGTTTTTTACTTTTGCTCTTGGTTCGTATCTATTTAGAACTGATCTAATGACAGTATCAATTTCGAATATGCTGTCGTTATCTGCTAATTGAAAAAGAATGTTGTTTAAATCCCCACCAAAACTAGGTTGAAAAGGCTTCTCATATTTATTAGTCAATAGTAGGTTCTTAACAGCTTGTTTAACAGCCGCTGCATCTGTCTTCTTGAATATTTCACCAGAAGGTTTCTTTGCAAATGTTAAATCTATATCACTGAACAATTTATTACGAGTTGTTACAATAGATCTAGCACCTAAGTTGCCGTCTTCCACTGAAAATGCTCTTGATACCATTTTTATTCGCTTTTTATTAACTTTAGGGTTGACAACTTAGTATAACGTGTATATAATAAAGAAGTAATATATGAAGCCCAGTATATACTCAGCTCTTTTAGAATCATTACTAATTAAGTTTATTTATAACACTTATTACTAATCTTATAATTCATGTAAAATTAAATCACTAGAAGATAACACATTACCATTATATCTTGTTTCTACTTCGCTTTTAAAATTACCATCAGTCACATCATAACTTTCGTTTAACATAGGGCTTATGATTATCAACTGACAACTTAATGGCACTTTAGGATCATAGCTATCATAGTCTAATATTATTTTCTGTGTAGTGGCTAAATCTTTTAAAAGATCAGCAAGCCAAAACGTTTTTTCAATATCTACAATACCAGACTCGTTTTGTATTTCCCATACAGCCGCACGTCCTTCTGACTTGTATTTATTAACACTATCTGACCACCCTTTTGATGCAACATCGTTTGGTCTTACATTGTAAAGACCTTCTATTACAACTATTCTATAATTATGCATCTCATTCTTAAATTGAGGGTCATTATACTTTTGTAATATATCAGCGTTCACTTGAAAATTTCTGGCTATCTGCGCTCTATCTTTTTTAGGAACTTGAGATATTATTCCAGTCGCACCTTTAGCACCAGTATATGTCGCCAAGGTTATTGATCCTGACAACTTAGTTTTATTATTAATAATAGCATCGTTTTTTATAACTATCTCTGGTTGATAATTAACACTTGGATTAGTATCTGGCACAACAAAAGCAATGTTATTACCTCTTGATGCACTGCCAGCAGAATTTCTACTAGTTCTTGGTGACGACTTTTTACTTTTAATCTCAACTAAATTTGGTGGGTTGGTTTTTGCATATGATGGAGATAAAATTCCAGACGCTATTGCTTGACCAATAAATGCTGTATTAGTTTTATTACTAGGAGTTCTTAGTGCCGCACGCACTTCTTGTATATTCAATTCTTTTGTAGAGAAGCCACCTGTAGCTTTTGTTTTATCTAATGCTCTTAATAGATGATCGTCAATATCTACTTTAACATCTACAGCACCTATTGTTGTGTTGAATAATAAATCATTTACAATAGCCGTCGTCGGTGCAGCCGTTGTAGGAGTTGCTGTATCTGTGATAGCAGTACCACCTGATGTTGCAGTTGCGGCATACGATTGTGATCTTGCAATTTGTGCTATACCTTTTAACGATCCGTGGAATGTAGGTGCAGTAACTCCAGCTACAAACGTAGCTCCTTTGCCGTACATTGTAATATCCGTACCACCAATTGTTCCTGTTCCACCAAAGACTGATAGATTAGTTGCCGCAATGTTCATATTAGCAGACGATTGATGTAATCTAGTTCTAGCACTGATTTGCGTAACTGAGCCTGATGAAAGATGCATATCGCCTTGAGATGTAACTCTTGCAACACCTTTGATAACTTGTGTCATATCACCTAATACAGTGTTAGTCATTGATTTGATAACAGTTTTAGATGCGTGTCCTTTTGTTATATGACCAGTGTTCTTTTCTACAATAGTTCTGGAAGAACCTTCTATATTCTCAATCTTATCTTCACCAACAGTTAATTTATATTCACCATTGACTTTAACATTGTAATCACCAGCTATCTCCATATCTACGTTACCACCATATACTATTTTGGCGTCACCTAAGATAGTGATATGTTGATCTTTTGATACTGATATAATTTGAGACCCCGAAGCGATTATCATTCTTCCGTCTTGGCGTATTTCAACACCATTACCTGAATTGTGCTTTAGTATTATTCTTTCGTTACCAGGAGTGTCGTCCATTTCAAAGCTATGACCAGTTGCAGTCGTGGTTGCTCTATTCAATGTTCTTTGAGATGGAACTGGATCAGAACTTATTAACTTATCAAATCCACCAACAAGGCTGAGACTTGTATAATCTGCACCAATAGAAACTCTTGGTGTCGTACCTGTATACCAATTTTTAAACTGAGGGTATACGCCAGTGACGTCAGAATACAAATCTGTCTCTTTGCCCTGCTGAACTACAATAGGTCCTAGCCTTAGCTGTCTTTCGTTAAGATTATCATTAGATGTTGTCATTAATTCTGTCTCGCTGTAATCAATGCAGACCTACTTAAAGGTCCTAGATTATTATTGTATTGTACTGCGTTTGATTTACTAAAGGTGTTTAGTATATATGCGTCAACGTCAAACCCAGGATCGATGTCGTTGTTTTCTGTACATTGATTATGACCTAATACTTGTCCACTCTGAAATACTTTATAGAATATTCTTAGGAAATCTTTCTGTGCTTTCATTTGTGCCACTGTAATTGATTCTGATGATAAGAAAGACTCTGGGTTGTCTGTTCCTGATAGACAATTATAACCTGCAACGTGGGCTATACCAATACTGTACTGGTTGTGTCCAAAGTCGTTTGCATGCGCACCTTCTATATTTAAAGGTCTGCCTCGTTGTATTGTTCCGTCTCTTTTAATTATATAGTGATAACCTAGTCCAGAAAATCCTGTACCTGTATGCCATTGATGAATATCTTCTGCACCAATGTGTGGTTGATCAATAAAATTACCTGTCCAGTGAATTACTGTCTCAGTTATTTCTCTTGTACAATTAGAAAGTTCTGCCTCTAATTCATCTAAACTTGAAACTATACTAAACGAATAGCCTTTCTTATTAGATGCTGGACTTTTTATTACAGTCGAAGCACCTTGCCATTCACCATTTTGTGATCCAATAGTATAAACTGGTGCAGTAGAGATGCCAAGGTTTGCATAGACAGAGTTCAATTGATTTACTAAAGAGCCAACTGATGTGTCAATATTAGATAGTTCGGTTTCAATTTGAATTGCAGTTAAGTTAGAATAACCATTTAATAGATTTGCGGCTGTAAGATAATCTTTTTTATCTAAGAGCGCAGACACTTGTTTCCTTGTCTCGTTAGGAACTATGATGCCTGTGTCTTGTGTTAGTTGACCTATTGCATATCCTATAGGATCTATTGTTGCACCTATTATATCTTTAATAGATTGATTAAACCCCTGATCAAAAAACTTAGTTAATCCAGAAGTGATATTATTAGTTGATGTCTCTAAATCTTTAAAAATGCCACTCGGTAAACCATCGACAGTGCTTGCAAATTGGCTTATAACTGAACTTGATGATAATGCTTTAGTAGCATTAGGTGCAACACTTTCCATTGCACTTGACAGTTTGTCTAATGCAAGACCCGATTGTTGTTGCAAAGCAGACGCAATAGCTTCTGGTGTGGGCATAGCTAAAACAGTGCTATTAATTCCTATCTTTATATCGTCTGAAAGTCCTGTGATAGTTTTTAAAGCATCACTTGAGCCACTAGCAAAATCATTCGTAAGATTTACACCTTGAGGATTTTCTTCAAGTAAAGCAACTCCTTTGTTAATAACAGTAGTATCTGCTTCAACTAATCCATCAATCTCTTGCGTCAATGCTTTCCAACCACCATGAATTTTACCAACAGTAAGCCCAACCTGTGTTGACTGTAAGGCAGTAAACTTTGATTGCGCAGATATAGCGGCAGTTTGAATCACATCAAAGTTATTTGTATTGGCTAAAGATTTGATTGTTTGATTTAAATTTTTTAAACTTACTGTAGGAGTAGTAACCATTATTTGAACCTCTTAAAGATTTCGCGTGCAAGTTCAATTCTTTTATCTCTTGCAGAACCATCGCTTCTTTCATAATATTTATCTACTGTGATTGCGGCGTTATCGACACCACTAGATGCTCTTATTTTAGACAAAGCCCTTTTCTCTTTTCCTACAAGCTCATACAGTACAAATGAAAGCTGTGTTGATAACAAATCTTTTGATTTATTGATTTCGTGAGAATAGTTTATAAGATCAGTATATCTAGTATCTCTCCACTGTGCTATACCATAGGCTTCTTTACCTTCATCACTTGGATTAAATGCAGTCGGACTAATAGAGACACCTGATTCTGCCGCAAAGTTACCTACAAGTCCAGCAGCTTGTTCTAAAGTAAACCCTCGGTCTGTAAAAAAGTTAAAACTTTTCTCTGCATTTGTACTACCTTCTAAGTCACTAACCAATGATTCACCAGATAATCCAGGCGGTCTTAAAGGTGGCAATTGGTATGTTTCGCCAGAAAAAACTGATTCGCATTCACTAGACGGACGCATTATAGAAGGAATAGTACCTAAGACTAATGGTACTTGTGAATCTGTGCCGTCTAAGAACACACCAAATACTTGTGCGCCAGTTTCCAACATAGTGTTTGATCCATGACCACCAAATCCAGGTTCTGTTGTGGGAACTACAACTGATGCCCAAGGAAGATCAGAATTTTTTATGTCCTTACTGTGAATACCAGTAATTCTAATTTGAACTCTGCCTAAAGATAAAAAAACATCATTGTTATTAACAATAGTCCCAAAAAAGAACCTATTAATATCATCTCCGTAAAAACTATCGCACGTCATTTTATATTTGTTTCCCTTGGAAGATCGGCTAGTTTTACACAACTAGCAATTACATCATATCTCTCATTCTTAAATGAATGTCTGACTGCATACATTAGATAATCACCAGACTTTTTCTGATCTTCTAAGCTTTCTTCTTCTCTGCTAGGGTTAACTGCCGTGTCTAAAAACTTTAATGTTATTTGATTGCCTATAGTGTTACTATATGCACCATTGAGAAAGTTTCTTCCTGGTAATATAACTTCAATTGCATTTCTTATAATAGTTTCTCTCAACGCCTCGTTTGTCACCTTTAACTTGTGTTGTGATAAATCGACTGCTTCTGAATAACTATTCTTAGAATTGTATACATCTGACATCACAACCTTAGTAACGACTCTGGATTTTAATTGTGCGACTGGTATTTCATTTAACTTGTAGTTATTTGAATACGTCAACACATTTTGATTTTTTGCTATGATTTGATTAGACTTTAGTACTTGTAAAGTATCGTCTAGGTTGTGTGTCACACCACCATTTTTAATTTCAGAACCAATAGTAGGATCATAGAACTTGTACTGTGCGCCGACTAAACCCTTTTGTATTAAACTAACAATCTCGTCATTACTCTTTGAAGTGTAGCTTTGAATTAATTGTGCTTGTTCTTCTATGCCTTTTGAAGCCGCAATTGATGTTGTAATTTGTGAATAGACGTATGGCACAGGATCAGGATTAGTTGATAGCATCAAGTTTAAAGGTATTATATGTAGTTTATCATTAGCCAAAGTCGAAAAGAAGTAATATGGAACACCATCAATAGTAGTTGCTCTTTCATTTACCCATCTTGCCGCTTGTAGAGGCGTCATGTTTGGTATTAGAACCTTTATAGGCGATTGAGCGTCAGCTTGTACAGGACCAGAGAAGTCTTTACCTAGATTGTCACGAATGATGTTCTGGACTATATCAACTGGTTTACCTTGGTACGCCTTGTTTACATTAATCAATGTAGAATTAAACGCATGGACTTCTACTATACGAATTAAGACTGCTGAAGTTCTATCATTGCTTCTTACGTTTTTGATTGTGTCCTCAATGACAAACTTTTTTGTTATTGCTACTGCTTCTTCGTCTGGCAACTTAAACGTCAATTCTATAAACTCTGCACCAGAAAATCCAATGTAGTTGTATACATTTGCGTCATCAATAAACAATATTTCGCCTGTAATGTACGGCTTATCTAAATGTTCATATATGTCAATATCAGTAATGATGTTTTTAATATCAACTGTAGTATTGCTTGTATCAACAGAAGACGTTATGATTGCAGATTGCAATACATAGTCGTGAGCACTCATTGCTTTATTTTTAGTTGTTGCGTTCATTAGGTGGATCTAACAGAATCTTGATACGCTTTAACGACTTGCCCAATTGCATTAGGCTTAATGATTTTTAATTGTCTTAAAGTGTCGTTATCTTTTTGATACCTTTCAAGGTATGTGACAGGAGTTAATAATGCACTGACTGCTGAATGTGGATCAACGTCTGTACGTTCATTTGCTCCATTTACATAATGATGTGGTGCAAGATGTTCTAAAGTAGATCCAGATAGTTGAATAGTTTCTGGGAATTCAACATCACTGTTATCTCTGACCAATTCTGTACTAGTGAATGATTCCGTACTTGTAGTCCTAATAACTAATTGACCTAAATCCAAGTTTCTTTTTATGATAACACCAGTTGCACCAGATGTCTGACCGACTAATGCGTCTCCCACTTGAAAATGAATAAAAAGCTCTGTACTATTACGAGTAGTCAAAATAGTGTTAGGATAATCTTTAATTGCTTTTGCTCTAATCTCTTGTACTGTCAAAGGCCAACCACGCTCTCGTAGGTTGTCATTCAATAAATACAAAGTCCAGTAATATTTTACAGTGGCATAAATATCTTGTGAAACAGTATCAGGTCTTTCACCATCTTGAATATTGTAATACTCATAAAAGTTAACATTGTCTTTTATCTGATCTATAATATCTACATACACAGACAAATTTTGAATAGCAGTTTGTGATTTTTCGTTTCCAAATTTGTATAATGATATGGGGTGATTTGTAAAATACATTATTAATATCCAGCTGTTATATCGTTGCGAGTAAGAGTTCTTTCTTCTCCAAATGATAATGTTATATCAACTTCTGATGGTTTTCCATCTTCATGCCAACTCATAGATTGTGGGTTATACACTGATTGAAATCCACGAAGTACACTAGTAAGAATTTTAGTACCTACTGGCTGATCATTGTATCTCATTGTAATATCAAACTTGTCAGGAAACTTATAACCAATAGGAACGTTTAGACCACCTGCTTCTTGTGCATCAAAATCAATATCAATTGTTTCTGGATACATAGTTGTACGGAAGAATTTTATTATATTTTCAATCTCTATTGCTTCTCTTTGAGATGTGGCTATTAATTTAAAAGTAAACGAGAACTCTCTTAGTGCAACAGATTTAAATAGGTTGATAGTGTTAGGGTTTACTGTCACTGCTAAAGCATTTGTAACGGCACCACCAGCTATAGCACTTTTTTGTGCTAATCTAGTTGCCGCTAATCTTGCCGCCGCTTGATCAGCAATACCACCTTTTAACAAGTTTATTGTACTACCTGTTGCTTGACCAACACCTCTTGCTAATGAACTTACCGCACCAAGACCAGATTTAATACCAGCAGAAGCAATACCGCCTATTGCACCAAGTTCCATATTCTCATATGATACCTGATCGTCAAACCTAAGACTTGATGGAAGATATAGTATAACACCAGTATCATACTGGGGTATTGATTTGGCTGATGAGACAATCGGTTGTAGGTCATTTGGAGAACCTAATCCTACACTTGTATCAAATTCACTTGCTCTTGCAATTTCACGTTGCGTTTCTAAATATGCCGTTGTAGCAGAGTTTACCAACTGTGATAATACACCAGCCCCATTTTCTCTCCTAAAGGCGGCACCTATATTAGCACCAGATATTTCAGGTGCCGTGTACACAACTGGTGTGAATCGAATGGTGCCTTTGTAATCATCTCTTTTATGAAATGGAAAAGTATAAGGACTTGCATTGGCGTTTGTCATGTTTTTAACCTGATAAATAAAAAGGAATTATATAAGATATTTATACACTAAAATGGCATACTCTGGAAAGTATATAGTTAAAAACCCATCTAAGTACAAAGGTGACCATACACGTGTCACTTATCGTTCTTTATGGGAAAGAAACTCATTCGCTTGGTGCGAAAACAACCCTAATATAAAAGATTGGTCTTCTGAGGAAACAGTGATACCATATTACTATGATGTTGATAAAAAGTACCATAGATACTTCATGGATCTTAAGATTACTTATACTAATGGTAAAACATGTTTAGTTGAGATTAAACCAGACAAAGAAACTAAACCGCCTAAAAGACCTGACAAGACAAGACGTTACTTGAATGAATCATTGACTTATATTAAGAATATGAATAAGTGGGACGCCGCAAGAGAATACGCCAAGGATCGTAATTGGGGTTTTGAGATATGGACTGAGGACACCTTGACTCAAATGGGGATATTAAAAAAAGCCTTAAAGCCATTGAAACCTCTTAGAAAACCTAAGAAAAAACCTAAGAAAAAGGTATAAATAACTACATGAGTAATATTTTTAAAAACATGGAATTAGAAGCCTTTCGTAACGGAATTCAGCCGCGTACTAAACAGTCGCGTGAATGGTTTCGTAAGAAGGCTGTTGCAATGGGTAAAGTCAATCGTGCAACTCTAATGAAAGAAGACCCTATCGTTCTAAAGAATAGAACAGTGCTTGGATCTATGTGTATGTTTTTCTATGACCCAAAAGGTAAAGACACTTTACCATTCTATGATTCATTCCCTTTAGTTATCGTTTTAGGTCCTGCCAAAGGTGGTTTTATGGGATTGAACTTACACTACCTACCATTAGTTCTACGAGCAAAGTTTTTAGACAATTTACTTGATGTGACAAGCAATAAAAAATATAATAGAAGCACTCGATTTGATGTGACGTATGATCTTTTACAAGGTGCGGCAAAGTTTAAAGAGTTTAAACCATGTCTAAAGCATTACTTGTCTAGTCAAGTAAGAAGTAAGTTTGCATTTGTAGAAGCACCTGAGTGGGAAATTGCCGCTTTCTTACCAACAGCCGATTTCCAGAAAGCGTCTGCAACTAAAGTCCATGCAGATTCAAGAAGAAAGATTAATAAATGACATATAGTGTAGATCAATTAAAAGGATTGATGTCTAGTAAAGGTGGCATTGCAATGGGCAATGTCTACAGAGTTATACTTCCGTCACTTCCCGGTGCGACTTCTACAGATGTAAATTTGTTATGCTCAAGAGTAAATATTCCAGGCAAACAGGTTGTTACGTATGATCGAGAAATTGGTCACAAGATGGAAAAAATTGCATACAGACAATTGTATGAAGATGTTACTATGACTTTCTTCTTACTGAATGATTATGGTGTGCGTAACTATTTTGATACTTGGACAGACGCAATCGTAGATCAAGACTCTTATCAGATAAAGTATAAGAACACATATACAAAACAGATTAAGATACAGCAATTAAAGAAAGGTATTGGTTTTCCTGTGTATTCTACACCATTGGGACTGCCTTTGTTACCAGCAGAAATACAGAACAGACTTCCAAGTATAGGTGGATTTGATCTTGCACAAGGAACATTCGACTTAGATTTCATTACGGACGATAAAGTAGTGTATGAAGTTTCTTTAGAGGAAGCTTTTCCTACTACTATAACAGGTGTAGAACTCGGTAATGCTAATGGTGAGATACTTGAGTTTAACGTCACTTTCTCGTACACTAAATACAATATAACAAAGAGCAGACAAGCAACACCTAACAGTGATTTTATAACGTCACAACTTGGCACATTATTAACTAATATATGAGGACTACCTGAATGGCACTACCAAAACTGAATGATACTCCAAAGCACGAACTTGTTATACCTTCAAGCAACCAAAAAATTAGATATAGACCTTACTTGGTGAAAGAAGAAAAGGTTATGATGATGGCTATGGAATCACAAGACATGACGGCAATTCTTAATGCCGTGGCTGATACAGTCGATGCTTGTATTGAGAATGACATTAGTACGAAAGAGTTGGCTATATTCGACATTGAATATTTGTTCACACAGATACGAGCAAAGTCTGTTGGCGAAAGTAGCAAAATAAACCTTAAATGTTCTAATAAAGAATGTGAAGTTGATAACGAGATTGATGTAGATATTTCAAGTATCACGATCGATGTTCCTGATATTGATCATGTCATTAAGATTACTGATGAAATTAGTATAGAAATGAAATGGCCTTCGTATTCTGATATGTTAGAGTTGGGTATCACAGATGCACAATCAGCTAACGAAGGTGCGTTTGCAATGATTGCTAAATGTATTAGTGCAATCGTCACAGAAGAAGAAAGAATTGTGACATCTGATGTACCAAAAAAAGAAGTGTCAGACTTTATTGACTCTATGACTAAAGACCAGTTTTCTAAAGTAAGTGCCTACATTGAATCTATGCCTAAACTATCTCACACAGTCAATTTCGATTGTAACAAATGTAAACATGCCAACGAAATTGTTTTAGAAGGTCTGGCAGATTTTTTTTAATATGCCTTTCTCACGACAACTTGGTGAATTATTACGGAACAAACTTTCAATTGATGCAACATCATAGTTACTCATTGACTGAAATAGAACTAATGATTCCGTGGGAAAGAGAAGTCTACTTGAATATGTTAATGGATTATTTGAAAGAAGAAAAAGAAGCAGAAAGACAAAGGAACGCCTAACATGGCTGATGCAACACTCAATGACGTAATATTAAAATTACGTGCTGATAACGATAAACAATTAAGAGAACAACACAGCACAACAGATGCAGTTAAAAACTTGTCTAGTACCATAAGAGCGTTGCTTGAAAAGATGGAAGGCGACGCATTAAAGAATCGTGAAGCTTTACTTGAGGCCAATAAGAAAAATAAACAACCTAAACCAGATACGAACACTAGTAGTAGAAGTAGTAGTAATGGTAAAAGTTTAGCTGTATTTGGTAATCCTTTTAAAGGTTTGTTCAGTAGTATAGGTTCGCTTGTTGCATTTGCTGGAGCGTTTGCATTGGCTACTGAAGGTTTAGGTCCTTCTATAAAAGATCTAAATAAATTTACAAAAGGTATGAACAAATTATTCCTCTTGCCAGCAAGATTAGCAACAGACCTTGTTGTAGCTCCTGGAAAATCCATATACGATAAAGTCTTTAAAAATGTTAAGTTGATCGAGGATTCGGTAGAAAAACGTTTTAGCCCCTTTTTAAGACGAGTGACTCCAGGTGATATTGCAAGGGGGTTGAAAACAAAGAGTGGAGAGCTAGTTAAACTTGGACAGGTCACTAATTTAGCAGATGCAAGAGAAAGTTCGCTTACTCAAAAACAAAAACCTCAAAGTGCCTTAGTTCGTTTTTTTAGTGACATAAACAGAATGATTAAAAATGTTATGCCTACCAAAACAGTAAAAAGTGCGATAGAAAAACTAAAACCAGTATTCGAAGCGATTAAAAATAATAGAATGTTGCTAAACATTGTTAGGTTTGTAAAACCGCTTGCCGCAATCCTTTCTGTATTTGATGGTATTAAAACCGCCAGAAAAGAGATGGAAGACGAACAAGGTATTGTTGATAAATTATTTGCTGGTACAGGTGGTTTGGTAGGCGGAACTCTTGGCTCTTTCTTTGGAGAGTTTGCAAACGTGCTAAAAAATATACCTATTTTTATTATCAAAAAACTGTTACCAAAAGATTATTTAATAACAGATAAAGATGGTAATGTTACTATTAATAAAGATAAAAACCTATTAACTAAAATTTTAGGTGGAATAGAAACACTCGACTTCAATCAATTAATTAAAGACCTTATTCAAATTCCATTTGAAAAGACGGGTGAGGCAATCACATCTATAACAACTGGTCTTGGGTGGACTGGAACTGAAGACGAAAAAATTAAATCAAAAGCCGCATGGACTACATGGTGGAATAACTGGAAGACACTGAATGGTTTCGGAAAGAATGTGTCTAGTATGGCTGGCGTTGCCTTTGAAATAGTATATTCTCCTGTCAATACAATATTAGAGGCACTTTTAAAGAATTTCACTAAGGATGGACAGGATAGAGAAAAGACTACTATGATGGAAAAGATAAACAAGTTTGCTCTTTTCATACAAGACCTTATTCCAAGTCCACAGTATTTCATTGATCGGCTTCCTGAAGGAGTTGCAAAAGCATTAGGGTTAACACATTCACGACAACATAATAATGATTTAATTAACAGTACCAGCGATATCCGTGAAATCATAAAAGACATTAATAACATTAAAGACCTTCGAGCTGATATGAGATTAGCTAAAGTTAGAGCGACTGGAAGTGGTTCTTATATGTTGAATAGTGATTTAGAGCAAGAATTTTCTACCCGATTAAAAGAACGACGAGAAAAACTAAAAGCAGAAATATTCAATAGTAAACTAACACAATTTAATGCCAATAACGATGGAGCTAAACTTGATGCGCCTGTGATAAATAATAATAACAATGCTATCGGTGATGCTGTTTTTCTGTCAGCTCCTGAGTCACATCATCCTGAAAGCCTACGATTTCCTAGATAGTAAAACTTGACAAGTCATAATACCTAAGCATGTATTAAAACTGCTTTACACTAATTAAAAGTAATTGTGGTCGGTGCAGGTTTGCTAGACTTTATTATTAGTATCACAGGCGTCATACTAAATAGTTTTAAGGTTCGAGTCCTTAACCGACATCAATCAATATTAGTGCTTGACAACACCATCATTTTATTCTATAAGATATGTATATTGACATAGGAGAATATGCTATGATGGAATTTATTGAAAGCCCTAAAACATGGTTCAAAGCAACTAATTCGATTGAACCAGTGGACATCTTTAAAGATGATTATTCAGAAAATACATGGTTCGTTTGTATACCAAATCTATCTAACGCATTTGAAACATTTGAAGAATGTAAAGAATGGGCAGAAGGATCTGTCGGAATAAAATCTTGACACCTCTCAAGTTATCGTGTAGACACATATTATAAACATAAACAGAAAGATGAGTTTTATTATGACAGACATTCAAACAGTGACAGAAATGGCAAAGCGCATGCGAAGTCTGCATCGCCGTTCAGCACTTTTCGGAAAAAGCCGTTACACTATTCTTGAAGAGATTAGTCTAATTGCTGAGGAATATGAGATCATGGCAGATCGTATTGAATCTACTATGGTTAATGAATTAGGAGCGGATGTATAATGCAATTACAAGATACAATCAATAGTATAATTCAATGGCATTATGATCGTAATTTGATTGATGGAAGTTCAGACAAAGATCAGTACCTAAAGCTCATACAAGAAGCTGGTGAGTTGTCTGATAATATTTGTAAAGGTAAAGACATTCGTGACGACATCGGTGATATGATGGTTGTCCTTATCAATATTATGGAACGTAATAACTTAACTTTAAATGAATGTCTTGAAGTTGCCTATAACGATATTAAAGATCGTAAAGGTAGAATGGTTGATGGTGTGTTTGTTAAAGAGGATGATAAGTGAAACTACTACAAGGCGATTGCTTGGAACTAATGAAGACTATACCTGATGGTTCTGTTGACTTAGTGCTGACAGACCCACCATATGGAACTACAGCTTGTAAATGGGATATTGTTATTCCTTTTGAACCTATGTGGGATCATTTGAAGCGACTAATTAAACCGAACGGCGCGATTGTATTATTCGGAAAAGAACCATTTTCAAGTGTTTTAAGATGCTCAAATTTAAATATGTTTAAATATGATTGGATATGGAAAAAAGATACAAAGTCTAATTTTCCACAAGCATCATTTCAGCCATTAAATAATATTGAAGATGTTATTGTTTTTTCTAATGGTTATGCGAGAAACTTTCCAAAAGGTAGTGACAAGATAAATGACATAATGGTTTACAATCCTCAAATGTCAGATGGAAAGAAGTATAAAATCCCAAAAGCCTCAAAAACAACAGAAGTTTTTAATGTAAATCATAAGAATGGAGAATACAAGCATAAAGAAAAAGATACTACAAAGAGGTTTCCATTTAACACTATTGAAATAAACACAGATAAAAAAAGAGTACACCCAACACAAAAGCCAGTAGCATTAATGGAGTATCTAATCAAGACCTACACCAACGAGGGTGAAACAGTTTTAGACTTCACAATGGGTAGTGGAACAACAGGTGTAGCCGCTAAAAACCTAAACCGAAGCTTTATTGGTATTGAGCTTGACAAAGACTACTACAATATTGCAAAAGAGCGCATACAAAATGCGAATCTACTTGGAGACTTTTTATAATGACTGACGTGAAACTTATGCTAGGCAATTGCTTAGATCGACTAAAAGACCTTGATGATAATTCAGTAGACAGCATTGTCACTGATCCACCTTATGGAATTGATTTCATGGGTAAGAAGTGGGACTACGATGTTCCGTCTACAGAGATTTGGGAACAAGCGTTAAGAGTTCTCAAACCAGGTGGTTATCTATTAGCATTTGCTGGCACACGAACACAGCATCGTATGGCAGTTCGTATTGAGGATGCTGGTTTTGAAATCAGGGATATGATTGCATGGGTGTATGGTAGTGGATTTCCTAAGTCTCACAATATCAGCAAGTCTCTTGATAAAATGGCTGGTGCTGAACGTGAGATAATTGGGAAGCACAATGGAAGCGGAATGACCAAATCAAATGTTGAGCAGGGAGCGCAAAAGAGGAACGTCACAGAGTGGAATACATACTCTGACGTCCCAGTCACCGATGAAGCCAAACAATGGGAAGGTTGGGGTACTGCACTCAAACCTGCATTAGAACCTATTACAGTTGCACGTAAACCACTAGGAGAAAAGACTGTTGCCAAGAATGTATTGAAATATGGCACTGGTGGTATCAATATTGATGCTAGTCGAGTTGCACATATCACTGTTGGTGATGGAAGTAATCTTGCACTGAACTCACATCTTAGGGAGGGTATAAATGGTGGCAATGGTGGTAAAATTATTGCGACAGAACCAGATCGCCGCACGACTATACCAAATAATTCAGGTAGATTCCCCGCAAACTTTATTCACGATGGTTCTGAGGAAGTTACGAGTGGGTTTCCTAACACTAAAAGTGGCAGATCAAATGGCAATGCTCCAATTGGAGAAAGTGGGGTAAATGTGCCATTGCGTAGAGGCGTTGTGGTTGAAAGAAATGATGATGGTTCAGCCGCACGTTTCTTCTATGTTCCAAAGACATCTAAGAAAGATCGTAATGATGGGCTAGAGAACTTTACACCAAAGGCCACAGCGTCTTCTGAGTTCAGACCAAACCATGCAGAGAAAGCAGATAATGGTGAAGATGGCAATCCATATGGACGTTGGACGCCCACACAGAACAACCACCCTACTGTAAAACCTACAGACCTTATGCGTTACCTTGTAACTATGGTAACACCAAAAGGTGGTACAACACTTGATCCGTTTATGGGTAGTGGCTCTACAGGACGTGGTGCAAAGCTAGGTGGTTTTAACTTCATTGGTATTGAACTAGACGAAAACTACCTAGAGATTGCTAAAGCTAGAATTGATGTTGTATCTACTGAAGTTACGTTAGGAGACTTTTTATAATGCCGTACATCTTAATAAAAAATGGAAAAACTGTTCAACACATCACTTTTAGTGGTAACATAAAAAAGTATTGGAAACGTGAACAAAAAGTTGATGATTTGTTATTCAATACACTGGAAGCCGCTAATGAAACCGCTGAGGTTTTAGATGCAGAAACTATGTGGGTTGCATAATGAGTAAAGCATTTGATAAGAAGCAAAGAAAACAGGCTCAGAAACAAGCCGAGGATGCGTATGTGTTGTTTATTAAGTGGTGTAAGTGGGGTACATACGTAATGATAGCTACAGTATTAATTGCCAGTGTTGGTTGTAATAATGGTGTAGATGGAACTGGCTCTAAGCCTAATGGTGAACTATGTACAGACACTTGCTAACGATAAAAATATAGCTTTACAACTACATTAATTTATGTTACAACAATAATAAGAATAGGAACGATTATGACAAAAACACTAGACCATGATGCTTTGGCATTAGAAATAATAAAAGCCTATGATGAACATGCATTGACCGCTGAAGTAGTAGTCTATAGATACAATGACACACAGGTTGTTCGTGAAACAGTTACGATAGACTTTAGAGACGATTGTGATTATCATACTACTATTAGCTCTAAACCGATCTATACTGAGACATGAGTAAAACTAGCTTGGAATGGTCAGAATTATTTGGACTGAGGATAGCTTTGTCTACTCTTAAAGCCTCAGTGGATACACAGCTACCTATCCGTAAAACAGAAAATGTTGTTGCAGACTGGATGCAATTAAGAATAAAACAACTTGAGGATAAAGGTGAAAGATAATCATGCATAGTAAATACCTGTTTAGAGGACTCAAACTGTACTCTTCTGCATTGAAGCGAGATAAGAAATACATATCGTATATTCGCAGCAATTTTAAACTTGAAGAAGCTTATAGAGATTATTGTAATACGACAGAAGATGGGTTACTCGAAAACTTAGACGAAATTTACTGGACAGACTCAGTTGAATATGCTGATGCGCATTATGGAGAAATTGCGCATGAAACCACACGCCATGATAAAGATTGGGATTGAATATGAAAAGAATTAATATAGACTTGCCTTTCGTGATTATTGCACTAGCAATAGTATTGACATCTGCGCTGATAGTTATTGATCCACTATCCATTGTAAGGGGTTAGATATGAATTTTGCATGGGGTTCTGAAAAAGAAAAGATTAAAGCCTTACGTATTTCTAAGTCTGAACGTGCGCGTATTCGTAGACGTACTGTAAAGAATATTGTTGCAGATACTACACAAAGGTTGTATGCTAAGATTAGACGAAACAAAGGTAAGTAATATGGAATTAATAGAACACAAGCATTTAATTATTCGTGCTGAAGTTTTAAACCCTCCAAAAGACGAAGTTTGGGTACAAAATTGGCTTACTATGTTAGTAGATAAAATTGGCATGAAAGTTGCCAAAGGACCTATTACAGCATATGTAGATGTGCCAGGTAACGAAGGGATAACTGGTTTAGTTGCGATAGAAACTAGCCATATTGCAATACACATATGGGAACTCCTAGAGCCTGCACTTGTACAACTAGATGTATACACCTGTAGTTCTTTGGATAAAGATATGATCTTTGCAGAGTTAGAACAATGGAACCCTACTAAAGTTGAATGGAAATACCTAGATCGAGAATTTGGGTTAAACGAAGTTGAGTAAATTTAAAGAAAGGAAAATGATATGAATGCGGAACAAATGAGAGAGGTGCTTTCAAAAGCTGTTGTTGAAGTGACCTTTACTGAAACGAGATGGGTTTCAAAATTGAATAAGAATAAAGTAGAAGTGCATACATCACTTTTTACTTTAGATTCAAACATCGTATCAACTAATGATTGCCCAAAGTATCCAGGATTGCACGACCTCGTACATAGTGGATGGATTGAATTTACTAGTTTAGTTGTAGCATGGGATATTAAAAATAAAAAATGGTTGCAATTTAACTCTGAGGATGTTACAAGTTTTTTGACTGATAAAAACGTACAACTGATATTTTAAACACATATAAATAATTGTATGAGAACGAAGGAATAGTAAATGGTAGACTTAGACACAAATTTTATTGTTGGCGCATTGCTTATTGGAATTAGCGCAGTAAGTTACTTTCTAGGGAAATGGAAAGAAGAGATAAAACAGCTAGATAGTATTGAACATACTATAACATATCTTTCTGATAATGGGTTCATAAGAACTAAGAAAAATCCTGAGAATGGTGAAACTGAACTAGTCAAGCTTAATGGAGATATAAATTAACTGTTTACATTATCTAAATTGTATGCTATAGTAAGAATATACAATATTGGAGAACTTTATTATGGCTATGCGAAAAACAATGTCTAAAACAGAACTCGCTAGAAAAAATGCTAAATCTAAAGCTACAAGAGACGCAAAGAAAAATGCGGCACTCAAAGAATTAGGTATTGATGTTAAACGAACTAAGATTCGTAAGAAGCGCAAACCTATGACTGAAGAACAACACGCCGAAGCCATAGCGCGTCTGGCAAAAGCTAGAGAAGCTAAAGGACCTGTTAAGCACACACAATTTCATCCTGATGTTGTTGCATTACCTGATGAGCATGAACTGTCATTAAAGAATGTGAGACAGTGGTTAAAGACACAAAAAGAATTGTTGATTAGTATGAAGTTGTATAAGGACAGTAAAGATGCTGTAGAAAGAAACAAATATAACATTTGCTATACTTACGTAAGTAATTTGAATACGTATCTAACTAAAGGTGTCTATGTAGATCACAAGATTGGTGAGCATGGAACTGGTAGTATCAAATACTCTTGTACTCATATGTCATTTAAAGCAGATGGAACTCCGAAGAGAACGCATGGTGTCTACTATCCAGATATGGGTATGGTCTATGAAACTGGAATGGAAGATAGAGAGTAATACATTGAAACAATTTTTAAACAAAAGTGAGTTCTCTATAATGGTAGAACGATCTGTACACGAAAAACGAGTTAGTTACATAGATGCTATTGTAGACATATGTAATGACAATCAAATTGAACTTGAGGATGTCGGTAAGTATGTTAACAGTATTGTCAAAGATAAGATTGAGGCGGAAGCAAGAAGTCTAAATTGCTTAGACGCACCAAAAATAAACACGTTGCCGATATAGATCACTGTTAAAACAAAAATTAATTAATAAGGAGAAAATTAAGACTTTACATAAAGACTAAACTACTATACTATGCCTATATGGTAAACACGTAATATAAACCTAAAAATATAAATGGAGACACATATGTCATTCGCAAAACTAAAAAACAATCGTCCAGATTTAAAGGACATGGCGGCTAAAGCCAACGCTTCACCAAGCGGAACAACAAACAGTAAAGATGATCGCTTTTGGTATCCTCAGCGAGATAAAGCTGGAAATGGTTACGCAGTAGTTCGTTTTCTACCAGGATTAAAAGGTCAAGGCGAAAGCTATTGGGCAAAATACTGGGATCATGCTTTTAAAGGACCTACAGGTCAGTGGTACATAGAGAAATCATTAACAACTATAGGCCAGCAAGACGCAATCGCAGAAGCTAATTCTTTATTGTGGAACTCTGGCATAGAGTCAGACAAAGACATTGTTCGTAAGCGTAAGCGTAACTTGCGTTATGTAACAAACGTTCTTATTGTAAGTGACCCAGCTAATCCAGAGAATGAAGGCCAAATAAAACTATATCGTTTTGGTAAGAAAATCATGGATAAAATTTTAGATACAATGACACCTAAATATCCAGATGAAAAGCCTATGGATCCGTTTGATGTGTGGGATGGTGGCGATTTTGTCATTAAGATTAAGATGATAGATAAATATCCCAACTATGATTCATCAGTATTTAAATCACCATCACCACTGTTTGACGGCGATGATACTAAATTAGAAGCTGTATTTGATAAGCAACATGTGTTGGATGAATGGGTAAGTCCTGAAAACTTTAAAACATACGATGAATTAAAAGCGCGTCTTAATCTTGTACTAGGTGAGAAAGCACCTAGGACTGTTAAAGATACAGTTTCATTGGATACGACTGAAGAACCAGCTCGTATGAAAACATCAGAGCCAGTCCAAATGCAAACAGCAGAAGTTGCATCAGCAGATGATGAAGACGATATTATGGCACACTTTAAATCTTTGGCTAACGAAGACTAAAGTAAACAATATGCAATAAAAAAAGGCTAGTAGAAATACTAGCCTTTTTTGTTTATGCGAATAGTTTTGCTTGTGTAGCAGGACCTGCCATACCATCAGGCGTTAGTCCATTAGATGTCTGCCACGCCTTTAAAGCTTTAACAGAACCATTTCCGAAATCACCATCTGCGGTTATGCCTAATGCTTTTTGAACTTTAGCGGCTAAGGCTCCTTTAGAACCTTTCTTAATTGTTGTAGACGCTTTTGTCTCTGTTATAACAGGATCTTTACCTGTCAATATGTGGTATATGTGAGTGTAATGTTTAATACGATCCTCAAGACCTATTGTTCCGCCATTAACAAGCTTGGTCATTCTCTTAACATCACATGCGTCTGCTGGCACATTTATATTCCTAGAATTCCAATACCAAGCGGCTGAACGTAATGCACCACGATGCGTGCCAAGATACTTAACAACTTCTTCAGGAGAAAGATTTACATTTTTATCTTTACCAAAGGCAGTGTAATTATTCTTCCCGGTCAATTGTATTATACCTCTTCCACGAAATAACCATCCTTCACGACTCTCAGTATCACCATTACCCATGCGATTTGCATAAACTATATTGGCAATCTTTTCAGGTTGTCTGTGGTATTCTTCTGCATTTCTACCAGCACGTTCAAAATACTTTGGAAAAATCTTATTAAGTCCATTAGCTGAATAATTTAAATTCTCTTCTAACACTTTAAAATTATTTGACTCATGGGCACATTGTGCCATAAAACCTGCAATACGTTCTGGGGTGTTAATGTCATATTCAGGTAAAATGCTTTCTAGTGCTTTATGCCACGATTCCATTTCCTCTTGATCTTTACCATTAAGAATATGCTTTACTTGATCTAAGGTTAATATCATTCTTATGTTTCCTTACTATAAATTTCTTGTAGGTGGTCTTCGAATGCTTCCACTTTAGCTAAACGATCAGGCCACAAGATGTATTCTTTTTGTGGATTGCTTTTTAAATTGTTTAATAGTGGTGTGAATGCGTTATAGAGCGCATCAAGCTTGGCTTGTACACGTGCTAGTTCATCGACAATAGTACCAGTGGTATCTATTTGTGCCTTAACTATTTCTAATTCATCTTCGTCTACGGCTGTGAAACCAAAGTCAAAAAACTCTGCCATGATGTTTACTCCAAAATGTTATTTATAAGCCAACAACTTTAGATTTTTTCTGTGCCAACTTATTAACTGCTTATGAAAAGATTCGTCAGTTATATTGAATATTTCCTCAAGGTATCCCTTTGTTAAAACATCATCCATAGCTAAACTTGTTGACACTTCTAATGCCTGCTCCTCGCTAAACCAACTGCCGTAACAATGATGCCTTTTGCCAGTTAGACAAGTCTGGTGATCTTTTAATTTTATTTTACATACTTGTAATCTGTATTCTTGCCAATGATTATTGGCATGATAATTCAAGTAATATGTGTTATCTGGTGTCATATAATCTGGAAAAATGTCATGCGCTCTAGTCATTAAACGACCACCAAGGTTTACATAAGCATCTAAAGAATAATAATCATCGTTAAAATTTTGCTGTTGATGATAATCAGTATAATTATCCCAACCTTTTATAGCCACACACAGCATGTTCCAATGATTTATGTTTAGCACACACTTGTTTATATCAGTGTGCATCTTGTGTTTAAAGTAGTAGTTATAGTTTGGAGAATATTTATTTATAAGATTAGATATAAATTCTCCGCCACCACCTTTATCGTATAATATAAAATCGAATTGATTATTTTTTAATGCATCACGTTGGTTTTCTATCAAAAGCTCTATTCGAATTTTGTGTTCTTTGTCCATCATAGTGCTATTCCAAGTTCATTGTATGTGTATATATAAACTATAAGAACAACAAATTAAGTTCTTTACATTAATCAGAATATCTGATACTATGTTTTTATGTATAAATTATTACGGAGTCAGTGAAACGTGACAGAAAAAACAAAACAAGAAATCGAAAGGGAACAGCTAAAAGCAGAGAAAAAGAATCACATTCTATCTGTTTATCGTTCGATTGTTAAAAAAGAAAAACGTCTTCCAGTGCGACAAGACTTCTTAGAGTTTGAAATCTCAAGAGATATTTTACGCACAACATTTGGAGGAGTTGAAACCTTACATGAGTACATGCGAGATACAAACGAAGAGTTTTTAAACGAACACTTTTCTTCTGTTGATAACATGTTTTCAGAAAATAAAAGTGCATCAACATCTGAGAAGCGCATCTACGTTGTTACTACAGCGGTAGCTGGTGCAACTGCACACACAGGCTTCTTGAAAACCATGAATAAATTTTGTAAAGAAAACGACGGACAAATTGTCATCATGCCAGCGGAAAGTATTTCCAACAGCTTTGAAAAGAAAACTGCTGTGTTTGACAAAGAGTTTAATAGTGACAAATATTTATTTGTTCAAGAAGATACACCATTGAATAATAATATTTCTTTGTGTAGCATCCAAGTGTCTGCAAAACAAGTTAAACCTATTACAGGTCTTTCTCGTTTAGGTAGACGTGAAGGTTCATATGTCTTTGCTAGTCCCAAGCAGTTTTTAGAATACATTCCCTCTGGTAATAACAGAGATAAAAACTATTCTATTATGACACCTGGGTCTTGTACTTTACCAAACTACTACAGTGAGACATTCGTGTCTAAGCGCATTTCATATATTGCAGGCCATGATCATCAAATGGGTGCTGTCATTATTGAAATTGAGGATGATGACATCTTCCATTTCAGACAAATCCAATGTGAAGACGATGGTTCGTTCATTGATATGGGTAAACAGTACAGTCATAATAAAAAGACTAAGCGAGTTCCAGTAAATGCGATTATGGGAGATATTCACGGCGTACAAGCTGATGAAGACGCCATTGGTATGTTCGCAACTTTATTTGCTACTATGGATCTTCGTTCACTTTACTTACATGACATATTTGATGGTTACAGTATTTCACACCATATTCGTGACATCTCTGAGAAAAGTAAACGCAGTGAAGATGGAATGGGTAAATTAGTAGGTGAGTTAGAATACACATATGACTTGGTTAAAAGTATCAGTGATACGACAAAGGCTAAAGATGTCTTTATCGTAAAATCAAATCACGACGAATTCCTTGACCGATACCTAAAAGAAGGTAGATATGTATTTGATGCCGAAAACCATTTAATATCTTTGAAGATTGCAACAGCTCTATTCGAAGACGAAGACATTCTTCAAAGAGGTTTTGACGTAGTGGGTAAAGAGTCTCCATCGCATTGGCATTACTTACAACGAGACGATTCGTCAATCATTGCAGGAGTTGAATGTGGATCACATGGTGACTTAGGTTTGAATGGTGCTAAAGCCGCTCTTAACTCATTAGAAAGAATCTATGGGGATTGTGTTACTGGTCATAATCATACAGCGGCAATTCAACGTGGTGTGTTCAGAGTTGGAACTTTGTCACAGTTAGACATGGGATATAATAGAGGACCTAGTTCTTGGACGCAGACGTGTTGCTTACTATATGAAAATGGTCAGAGACAATTGATTAATAACATCAATGGTAAATGTAGCATACTATAACAAATAAAGAAAAGGGGATTAATTTCTCCTTTTCTTACATTAGCACTTGACATCTCCTTTTATTTACATTAAAAATAAGTGTAAACAAAAGGAGTTTCAAATGATTGCCCTTCAAAAAGACCTTGCTCTAGTTCTATCAGACATTGATATGATAGCTGAATTGTGTGACACTGCAATGCAGGACACTAATCAAAATCTTAAAAACACATCTGATTATGACTATAAAGATAATAAGATTGAATTTCTTATGGGATCATTAGGTGATGCTGGATTTGATTTAGACGCTATAATTGATAAAATTAAAGAGCTTCGAGTTTTTGTAGAAGACACTATCGACACTGTAGAATATAATGAAATTGCAAAACAGGCGATTAGAATTTAAACAAACAAAAACCTTGACAAAGCTTTCTTTTTGTGTTAATAATAAGTGTAATCAAGAGAGAAAAAAGAATCAATGACTGTTTTAGTAAAAACCCCATGTGCTAGTGCTACTTTGAAATTCTTCGGTGTGTCAGGCACTACGTGGAACGACAGAACAGGTAGGAACGTTTGGGACGCAACTTTACGTCGTAATGGTTTTGCTGTTCGTAGTCGTTTCTCTGCCTTAGGTGGAGCAACTACTGTTGGAGCCGCTAGAGCAAAGATCAGAAAAATCGCCGCTAAAGATAAAGGCATCATCGCCTTTGTTGCTCGTGTCGATGGTCACGTTTTAGTGATTGATAGAGATGGTAATACTGCTGTTGATACCGACCCTAGAAAAAAAGACAAAAGAAAAATGTTTGGTTTTGTTGCTGTTTGGGCGAAATAGTTCTTGACGTTAATTCTTTAATGTGTTAATGATAGTTATAAACCAAGGAGTTTAGTATGTCACATTCAGTAAAAAATCATAAATTTCACACAGAAGCCGATGCACAAGCATTCATCGATCTTACAAATTATAATGAGCCTAATGCAGATAAGTATATCGGTGAGGCTTATTACACGTGTGGAGATAATGTTTGGCCTAACAATCCTGATTTAGCATTACTTTTTGGAAACCCTTATTGGTCAGTTCGAGTCGAGACTTACAAATAAAAACTTTATATTATGGAGAATAATTATGAATAATGAATTAAAAATGGGTATTGAAAATCTAGCAACATTACTTACAAGTAGGTTGGATGATAGGCACCCAACTTTACCAGATCATAGCTTTTCTACTACAGTAGGTCGAAAGTATACTAAAATACTAGATCCACGTGGCGGTGTTTGGGGTTTTGTTGTAATGACTACAGACGATGAAAAGTTTGAGCAAGGTGATATTTTAAAACCAGCAAGTTGGAGTAGTCCAACACGAAACTTTGCACGTGGCAATGTGTTACATACAAAGCCTGTTGGTGGTGGACTTGTATATGGTCTTTAAAAAAGATTGCGATTATGTAAAGTAATCGCTTGACAAACTCGTTTTAATCATTCAATTATAATGTATAAGTTAAACAAATATAAGGATTATCAATATGGCCTGTATTACACAAGCAGAAAAAAAAGTATTAGCTCCTTCAATCAAAGCGGTTCTTAAGAAGTATGGCGTTAAAGGTTCTATCGGTGTTAAGCATCACATGACCCTAGTTGTTAATATTAAAGCGGGTGCCTTAGACTTTATCGGTGACGCTAACAAGAGCCGAATTGAAAGAGCTGAGAAGCAAGGAACACAAGCCTATGAGATCACAAATGGTCATTACCAAGTTTGTAACCACTATGTTGGGGATAACAAAGGTGCTATCGGCAAATTCTTCGATGAGTTGATTAAGGCTATGAAAGGTACTGATTGGTTTGACGAGAGTGATAGCCAGACTGACTACTTCCACATTGCTTATTACTTAAATGTTAATGTTGGTAAGTGGAACAAACCTTATATATT
>Ga0209815_1000046_pt1 | contig 89982 bp, 80 predicted proteins | sample CoawatmetaG00DNA_FD_187507 | JGI IMG/M metagenome (GOLD analysis project Ga0209815, IMG submission 187507) | Marine microbial communities from the West Antarctic Peninsula - Coastal water metaG002-DNA (SPAdes) (version 2) | ecosystem: Environmental > Aquatic > Marine > Coastal ...
TGCTGTAAAATGCCTTAATTTTTTGAAGCAACAATGCTCATTATGTTGGATTGGCAATCTCTCCACCAATTGCCCAATCACCTTTTTTAACCTCTTCAATTACAACCCACTGCCCTTTTCTTGTTTTTTCGCCACAAACAGCAATCAAAGCTGCTGTAACTTTTTCAAGCATTTCTTTTTTCTGTGCATTCGTGAATACATTTTCAATAACTTTTATCGTAGTAAATGGCATCTGAAATTATTTTAAGTTGATGATTTCAAATATAATACAATTATCACAAGCTTTTTAAGGTAGCTGCTTTAGACACATTCATTTAAACTGCACAATTGATTATAAATAAAATTAAAAAATTAATTTAACAAAGTAAAATGCCATACAGCTATCACATCCGCTTGGATGGAATAGTAGCTTGAAGCGATTGAAAAGAGTACTGCATCTGTATCCCTTTCGTCCCTTGTTTATAGTTGGATAGACACTACCAAACCTTCATTACTTCGGACATTGAAAACCGTTTGGTCTTCGAAAATTAAATACTGTCCTTTTATACCTATTAGTGTCCCTTTATAAGCGAGGGTTTTAATAAGGTTTAGACTTTTTGGTTTCTCTGGGTATTTAATTACTGGAAATTTTAAATGCGTGGTTGTCTTGTTGTCAATAAAATAGGGCGCCGCTTCTTCCGGGATAAATTCTTTAAGTTTCTCGCGCCACTCCACTAAACTCACGTCTTCGATCTCGTTCTTCAACATTTTTCGCCAATTGGTTTTATCCCCAACATGGTTCTTCAAGGCAACCTCTGTAATACCGGCCAAATATCTGTTTGGAACGGCAACAATCTCGATGGCTTCGTGCGCGCCCTGATCAATCCAGCGTGTAGGCACTTGCGTTTGTCTTGTAACGCCAACTTTTACATTTCCAGAATTTGCTAAATACACAATGTGTGGCTGTAATTGCACAGATTTCTCATAGGCTAAATCTCTGTCTTCTTGGTCTAAATGTGCCGTACTTAATTCGGGTCGCATAATCCAATCTCCCGCGTTTGGTGCATCAAAAAAACAAGACTTGCAGTAGCCTTGTCTATAAATCTCCTTGTTGGAATGACAGTTTAAACACTCATAGCCTACAAAGTTCAAAGAAATTTCTTTATGTAGCAACTGATTCATATTTAGAAAATCAGTTTGCATGTCTAAATAATACTGAATTTCAACAGCATTTTCCGTCATCATTTTTTTTAAAACTCCCTGGTACTTCATATAAAAGGTTTTACTGTTTTTAGTTTTCGATATTAAAGCTATCTTCGTTTAAGGATCGAACAAAACAAATTTACAATTTTCCATGGCTTTTCAGATTATCAATTCTATAATTTCTTGGTTTTTAAAAAAACGAAAACATCAAATTGAGTTATTTTTAAAATATCCTATCGAAGTGCAAAAAGAATTGTTACTGCAGCTTGTACAGACTGCTAAAAACACAGAATTTGGAAAGCAGCATGCTTTCGAGATGATCAAAAATCATACAGATTTTGCTGCTAAAGTTCCCATTCAAAAATACGAAACTTTTGAACCACTTATAGAACGCTGTAGAAAGGGAGAGCAGAATTTATTCTGGCCATCTACCATTAAATGGTTTGCAAAATCCAGTGGAACCACCAATGCTAAAAGTAAATTTATTCCAGTTTCTGAGGATGCCTTAGAGTATTGCCACATGAAAGCAGGTAAAGATATGTTGTGCAACTACATTCATAACAATCCAGAGACCCACTTATTTACAGGGAAAGGCTTGCGGCTAGGCGGCAGCTCAGAAGTGTATCAAGACAATGCATCTTATGTAGGCGATCTGTCTGCAATTATTATAGAAAACATGCCTTTTTGGGCAGATTATAGCTCTGCTCCTGCACAGGAAGTTGCTTTAATGAGCGATTGGGAAATTAAAATGGATGCCATTATTGATGAAACCATCCATGAAAACATCACAAGCTTGGCGGGAGTTCCAAGTTGGATGCTTGTGCTGCTAAATAGAGTCCTAGAGCGGACTGGAAAAGAAAATATTATAGAAGTCTGGCCAAACCTCGAAGTCTACTTTCATGGAGGTGTAAATTTTAATCCCTACCGAGAGCAATATAAAAAAATGATTCCAAAAGCAGATTTCAAATACTACGAAATCTACAATGCATCTGAAGGCTTTTTTGCACTGCAAGACCTCAATGGTTCTAAAGAACTGCTGCTCATGTTGGATTATGGAATTTTCTATGAGTTTATTCCCATGACAGAGTACAACGGCGAAAACTCGAAAACGATAACGCTTGCTGATGTTAAAAAAGATACAGATTATGCCTTAATTATTACTACCAATGCCGGACTATGGCGCTATTTAATTGGAGATACCATTCGTTTTACAGCATTGAAACCTTACCGAATTAAAATCACAGGACGCACAAAACATTATATAAATGTATTTGGTGAAGAACTGAACATCGAAAATGTAGAAGATGCCTTAAAAATTGCTTGTGAAAAAACGGGCGCTGCAATTTTAGATTATACCGTAGGGCCTATCTTTATGGAAGGAAAAGAAAAAGGTGGACACGAATGGATGATTGAGTTTAGTAAAAAACCAGACGCTCTAAATACGTTCTCTGCTTTTTTGGATACCGCTTTGAAAGGCATTAATTCTGACTACGAAGCGAAACGAAATTTAAATATTACTTTAATGCCTCCAAAAGTACACCAAGCAAAAAAAGGATTATTTTACAGTTGGTTAAAGAAAAAAAGTAAATTAGGTGGACAACACAAAGTGCCAAGACTGTCTAATTCAAGAGCATTTATAGAAGAACTTTTAGCTTTGTAAAATATAAAGAACTAGTACCCGATCTATACTTTGTATTATATTTTACGAGAAACTACGTAATCTATCATTGTTTCCAAAGATGTTTTGTACTCAGAATCTGGGAAGTCTTTTAGCAATACCAAAGCCTTTTGTTTGTATCCATTCATTTTAGCTGTTGTATACGCAATACCGCCATGATCTTTAACAAATGTAATGACCTCTTTCACTCGTTTTTTATCTTTATTGTGCTTTTTAATAGAGTTGATCAACCAAGCTTTCTCTTTTTTAGAGCAGGTATTCAGAACATGGATTAACGGCAAGGTCATTTTTTGCTCTTTGATATCAATACCTGTTGGCTTTCCTATTTTAGCCTCTGAATAATCAAACAAGTCATCTTTTATCTGAAAAGCAATTCCTATATACTCCCCAAATTTCCTCATTTTACGAATGCAGTCTTGATTTGCTCCAACAGAAGCAGCACCAATTCCGCAACAAGCAGCAATTAATGTGGCCGTTTTCTTTCTAATAATGTCAAAATAGATATCCTCTGTAATGTCTAATTTTCTCGCTTTTTCTATCTGTAGTAACTCGCCTTCGCTCATTTCACGCACTGCAATAGAAATTAATTTCAGCAGGTCAAAATCATTGTTATCAATAGACAACAACAGGCCTTTAGACAATAGAAAATCACCCACTAAGACTGCAATTTTATTCTTCCACAGTGCATTCACAGAAAAAAAGCTACGACGCATATTGCTATCGTCTACAATATCGTCATGCACCAAAGTTGCTGTATGAATAAGTTCTACTACTGCAGCCCCTCTATAGGTTCGCTCATCAAAGCCACCATTAGAAACCATTTTTGCCACTAAAAAAACAAACATCGGACGCATTTGTTTTCCTTTTCTACGGACTATATAATAGGTAATTCTGTTAAGTAGCGGGACTTTTGAAAGCATAGCATCCTTGAATTTCTCTTCAAAGAGCTCCATCTCATTTTTTATGGGAAGTTTTATAAGTTCTACTGGTTTCATCGCGTACCAAAGATATGGGTATTTTCTAATTTTTAAAAGGCGTTTTAATTATTTTTAACTTAAAAAAAAAGGTTGTACACATTAAAAACAAAAAATAACTGTGTAAAAATTAATATTACTGTAATCGCAAACAACCGTACACATACACTCTAATAACAGCACAAAAAAGCCAAAAAAATTAGATTATCTGCAACCAATACTGGTGTTCAATTTAATTAATATAATTTTAGGACTAATATTAAACATTTCATACTATGAAAAAAATTACTTTTATTTTTACTCTTTGCGCCTTTTTAATGGCGAATTTAATCAGTGCTCAAACCGTTGTTTGGTCAGATAATTTAGAAGATAGTGCTACTTATGACAGTTTTGGTGTTAATGATATGGACGCAGATGGAAACAATTGGGGCCTTTATAACACTAATGCAAGTAGTTCAGCTGCCGGTTTAACAGGAATATATTGGGGCTCTTCATCATATATATCAACTGGGCCACTAACGCCTGACAATCTGCTTTTTACTCCTACGATGGACATACCCGCGGCAGAAACGGGAATCGTTTTTAAAATGAGAGTTGCAGCTTCATATACTCCAGATTTTGCAGAAAATTTCACGGTATATGTTTATGATAACGCTGACGGCGCAAACTTAGCTGCTCCCATTCACTCAGAAACCTTAACTGCTGGTGGAGCTGAAACGGCTAAAATGATTAGTGTAGACGTGCCTGCAATATTTGCAGGAAAAACTATTGGATTTTTAATAAGACATTACGATTGTACTAACCAAGCAACATTTATGGTTGATGATTTTGAAGTATCTTATGGCAATGCATTATCTACGGAAGATAACAGTATTGGAAAGATAAGTATCTATCCCAATTCAGTAAAAGAGATAGTAACTATTAATATAAATTAATTAATAGTATTACCATTGTAAGTCAACTGGGCCAAACAATAAAAGTTATTCAAGAAAAAGAAGTCTTAAATAATACTGTTAACCTCAGTAACTTATCTAGTGGTCTTTACTTTATGTCTATAAAAGTAGAAAACGGTTCTCAATCTTTTAAAATTATAAAAGAATAGCGACTGGCAAGTATTTTACATTTTTACAAGACTAAAAAAAATCCAAGGAAGAAACACTGTGTTCTTCTTTGGATTTCTTCATTTAAAAATTAAAAAAATTTAACTCTTATTTGCTAATTGCCCACAAGCAGCATCAATGTCTTTCCCTCTGCTTCTTCTCACGTTTACTGTAAGGTCATGCATTTCTAAATTAGAGATGTAGTTGTTTATTGCAGAAGAATGTGCCTGTTGGAATTCACCATCATCAATAGGATTGTATTCTATTAGATTAATCTTACAAGGCACTGCCTTGCAAAATGCTACCAAGGCCTTTATATCTTCTTTTTTGTCATTAATTCCGTCCCAAACAATGTATTCATAGGTAATGGCTCTGCCTGTTTTTTCATACCAATATTCCAATGATTCTTTTAAATCTTTTAAAGGAAACGTTGCATTAAATGGCATGATAGACGTTCTAACCTCATCTATTGCAGAGTGCAAAGAAACGGCTAGATTAAATTTCACTTCTTCATCTGCCATCTTTTTAATCATTTTTGGCACACCAGAAGTAGAAACTGTAATTCTCTTTGAAGACATTCCTAGCCCTTCAGGAGAGGTAATCATTTCTATCGATTTCATCATGTTTTTGTAGTTCATTAGGGGTTCTCCCATGCCCATAAAAACAATATTTGACAGTTTATGATTGAAATACAACTGGCTCTGTTTGTCAATTACCACTACCTGGTCATAAATTTCATCTGGATTTAGATTTCGCATTCTTTTCAAACGCGAAGTTGCACAGAATTTACAATCTAAACTGCACCCTACCTGACTAGAAACACAGGCTGTTGTTCTTTTTTCTGTTGGTATTAAAACGGACTCTACAATCAAGCCATCGTGTAATTTAATTCCATTTTTAATCGTTCCATCCTTACTTTTCTGCATGGAATCTACTTTAATATGATTGATCACGAAATTGGCGGCTAACATCTCTCTTGTTTCCTTTGAAATATTAGTCATCGCATCAAAGGTATGTAAAGACTTACTCCAAAGCCATTCATAAACCTGATTCCCGCGAAAAGCTTGGTCGTTGTTTTCAACAAAGAAAAACCGTAATTCTTCCTTTGTTAATGCTCTGATGTCCTTCTTTTTATTCAAAATAGAATGCTTTAAAGATAAAATGATTCGGATTAAAATCCATTGCAAAAATATGCATAAAAAAACTGACACTTAATTCAAGTGCCAGTTTTAATCTTTGCATTTTATAATGCTTATATAATTAACATTGCATCTCCATATGTAGAGAATTTATATCCTTCTTTAATGGCAACCTTGTAAGCATCCATAATAAAGTCATATCCTCCAAAAGCAGCTGCTTGCATTAGCAAGGTAGATTTTGGTGGATGAAAATTAGTAATCATAGCATTGGCGATGCTAAACTCATGCGGTGGAAAAAGAAACTTGTTTGTCCAACCTTCAAAAGCATTTAATTCTTGTTTCGAAGAGACGGAAGACTCTACAGTTCTCATTACCGTAGTTCCTACCGCGCAAATTCTTCTTTTTTCTTTTTTTGCTTTGTTAATCATTGTCGCAGTTTTCTCAGGAATCACAATTTGCTCAGAATCCATTTTATGTTTAGACAAATCTTCTACCTCTACAGCACTAAAAGTTCCCAAACCAACATGCAGTGTCATTTTTGCAAAATCAACTCCTTTAATTTCCAAACGTTTTAATAAGTGTTTTGAAAAGTGTAAACCCGCACTTGGCGCAGCTACAGCTCCTTCATTTTTAGCAAAAATAGTTTGATATCTCTCTGTATCCAGCGGCTCTACCTCTCTCGCAATCGCTTTTGGCAAAGGTGTTTGTCCAAGTTCCAGCAACTTCGCTCTAAATTCTTCATAAGAACCATCAAATAAGAAACGTAAAGTTCTTCCTCTCGAAGTTGTATTGTCAATGACCTCAGCAACTAGGCTATCATCTTCTCCAAAAAACAACTTGTTTCCAATCCTAATTTTTCTTGCTGGATCTACTAAAACATCCCACAATCTATTTTCTGCATTCAGCTCTCTTAGCAAGAATACTTCAATTCTAGCTCCAGTTTTTTCCTTATTTCCAAACATTCTGGCAGGAAAAACCTTGGTATCATTCATCATGAGTACATCTCCCTCATCAAAATAACTAATAACATCTTTGAACTGCTTGTGTTCTATGGTTCCTGCTGCTTTATTCAATACCATTAGACGAGACTCATCTCTGTGCTCAGCAGGGTAAATTGCTAACAATTCTTCTGGTAACTCAAATTCAAAATGCGATAATTTCATATGTTTATATCTTATAAAAGATGCAAAGATACGATATCGGAATAGGCGTTGTCAAGTGTTTCGCCTTTTAATTTATACTTCTTCTATTTGTATGCCAACTTGTTGCAGGTCTTTCCAAAATTTTTGGAAGGATTTTGTTACCACTTCTGCATTTAAAATCTTTATCGGTACTTTCAATGCGAGCGGTGCAAATGCCATGGCCATCCGGTGGTCATTGTATGTTTTAATAGCAATATTTGCCTTGATCTCTGCAGACTGCTCTAAATGCAAACTTTCATTGGTCACACTTATAACAGCTCCCAATTTGGTTAATTCGGCTTTCAAAGCTTCTAATCGGTCTGTTTCTTTGATTTTTAAAGTATGTAATCCAAATAGATTGCAAGAAACTCCTTCAGAAAAACAAGTTACTGCAATTGTTTGGGCAATGTCTGGCGCATTTTTAAGATCCATTTCTAAGGTTTCCAACCGAGACTTTTGCTCTTTTTTCAAGGTGATAAAATCTTCTCCAAAAAAAGTTGCGACTCCAAAATGTGTGTAAATTTTAGCCAAACAAGAATCTCCTTGCAGGCTGTCTTTTTTGTAGGCTGATAATTTAATTTCAGCACCTATTTCTGCCGAAGCAATCAGTGCGTAAAAATAACTCGCCGAAGACCAGTCGGATTCTACCACAACGGTTTGCTTTTCTATTGCTTTTTTTGGCGATACCGTAATTTTGCTCCCTACAAAACTAGCTTCAATTCCAAGCTGCCGTAATAAACTGAGCGTCATATTGATATAGGGAATGGAAGTGATTTTACCCAGCAACTCAATTTCCAAGCCCTTTTCTAATTTGGCGGCAATCAATAGCAATGAAGAAATATATTGACTGCTTACATTTCCATTAATCTGAACCTTCGTTTTTGTAATTTTTGTTCCCTTGATCCGAATTGGTGGATATCCAACTTTGGCTTCATATGAAATATCTGCACCTAAATCTTTCAGGGCATTTACTAAAATTTCAATGGGCCTGTTTTGCATTCTTTCAGAACCCGTAAGTACAACTTCTCTGCCCGTTTTGGTTGCAAAATAGGAAGTTAAAAAACGCATTGCAGTCCCTGCATGGCCAATATCTATAATTTCGTTTTGTGAAGAAAGTGCGTGCTGCATGTGCACAGCGTCGTCTGAATCTGACACATTATCGATTGTAATCTCTGGAAATAAATTCTGTAAAATTAACAATCGATTCGATTCACTTTTAGAACCGGAAATTGTAATCTCCTCGTTTATTTTTGTGTCCCCTAAAACATTTATCAATATGTCCATCCCAAAACTGATTTTATTTCTTATTTTTAAATTTAAATTATTGAAGTAAACGACATGAAAAAATACCTCCTCCTCGCTATTTGCATACTATTGCCCTTAAATGCCAAAGTTAATGCACAAAAAAATAATACCAAAGTTTCTAAGGAATATTTTAGCGCTGTAGAATGGCGAAATATAGGACCTTTTAGAGGTGGAAGAAGCGCAGCAGTTACAGGAGTTTCTGGCAAAGGAAACCTTTTTTATATGGGCGCAACTGGCGGTGGTGTTTGGAAAACAAATGATGCTGGAAATACTTGGCAGAATATTTCTGACGGATTTTTTGGCGGCTCTGTGGGTGCAGTTGCCGTTTCTGAATCTGATAATAATGTTATTTATGTTGGAATGGGAGAAAAAACCGTTCGTGGAAATGTTTCTTCTGGAGACGGAATTTGGAAATCTGAAAACGCCGGAAAATCTTGGAAACATATTGGCTTAAAAAACTCAAGACATATTCCTAGAGTGAGAATCCACCCTACAAACCCAGATATTGTATTTGCAGGTGTTATGGGAGATTTATACAAACCCACACAAGAAAGAGGTGTTTATAAATCTACCGATGGTGGTACTAATTGGAAAAAAGTATTATTTTCTAATGAAAATGCAGGTGTTGTAGATTTAATAATAGATCCTAATAATCCTAGAATTTTATATGCAACTACCTGGAATATTAGAAGAACACCTTATAGCTTGTCTTCTGGTGGCGATGGCTCTGCACTATGGAAAAGTATAGATGAGGGTGAAACTTGGATAAATATCTCTACAAATAAAGGATTGCCAGACGGTCTTTGGGGAATTAGTGGGGTTGCCGTTTCTCCAGTAAATTCTGATATCGTTTGGACTTTAATAGAAAATGAAAAAGGTGGAATCTATAAATCTACAGATGCCGGTAAAACTTTTACACTAATTAATTCTGAAAGAAAATTAAGACAAAGAGCTTGGTATTACACACGTTTGTATGCAGATACGCAAGATGAAAATATTTTATATGTTTTAAATGTACGGTATCATAAATCTACAGATGGCGGAAAAACATACAAAACATATAATGCACCTCATGGAGATCATCATGACTTATGGATTGCCCCAGAAGACAACCAAAGAATGATTATTGGAGATGATGGTGGCGCACAAGTTTCTTTTGATGCTGGCGAGCATTGGAGCACTTATATGAACCAGCCTACTTCACAATTTTACAGAGTTACCACAGACAACCATTTTCCTTACAGAATTTTAGCAGCACAACAAGACAATTCTACGGTACGAATTTCGCACAGAACTGCAGGTAGATTTATTACAGCATCTGATTGGAGCTCTACTGCCGGTGGTGAAAGTGCACATATTGCAGTAGACCCTTTAAATGATGAGATTGTATATGGTGGAAGTTATGGTGGTTTGTTGACTAGAAAAAATCATAAGACAGGAGAAACCAGAGCAGTAAATGTTTGGCCAGATGACCCGATGGGTCATGGCGCCGAAGATTTTAAATACCGTTTTCAGTGGAATTTTCCAATCTTCTTTTCGCCGAGTAATAAAAAGAAATTATATGCAGGTTCTAATCATTTACACGCCACCGAAAACGAAGGACAATCTTGGGAATTAATTAGTCCTGATTTGACTAGAAATGATCCTAAAACTTTAGGTGCTTCAGGCGGCCCTATTACAAAAGACAATACTGGGGTAGAATATTACGGAACCATTTTCGCAGCAACAGAATCCGCATTAGAACCTGGCTTAATTTGGACTGGCTCTGATGATGGTTTGGTGCATGTATCAAAAAATAATGGTGCAACATGGGACAATGTAACGCCTAAAAAGATGCCCGAATGGATGATGATTAACTGCATTGAAGTGAATCCCTTTGTAAAAGGTAGTGCTTATGTTGTAGGTACAAAATACAAGTCTGGAGACTACAGACCTTACATTTATAAAACAGATAACTACGGAAAATCTTGGAAACAAATTACCAATGGAATTGGAGATGAAAGTTTTACAAGAGCATTAAGAGCAGATCCTAAAAGAAAAGGATTGTTATATGCAGGAACAGAGCGAGGAATGTATATTTCTTTTGATGATGGTAAAAACTGGGATTCTTTTCAGCAAAATTTACCAATTGTACCCATTACAGATTTGGCTATTAAAAACGACAACTTAATTGCTGCAACACAAGGAAGATCTCTTTGGATTATTGACGATTTAACGCCGTTGCATCAACTAAACAAAACCATCAATACACAAGACATGGTTTTATACCAACCAAAAGACGCTTATAATATGAGTGGCGGAAACGGTAAAACCTCTAGAACACAAGGTACCAATCATGCCGGTGGTGTTGCTGTAAATTATTTCATTAAAAAAGAAAATAAGAAAGATACCATCTCGCTTTCTTTCTATGATGTAAATGATCACTTTATTAAAAAATATAGCAGCAAACCTAACAAAGAAAAGAAAGAAGAAAAATTAAAAATAGAAGATGGGAACAATATTTTCTATTGGAATATGATGTACCCAGGTGCAGAAAAAGTAAAAGGAATGATTTTGTGGTGGGCTTCTCTAAACGGCCCAATGGCATTGCCGGGAACCTACCATGTAATATTATCTGTAAATGGCAAGACAGTACAGCAAAACTTTGCCATTTTAAAAAACCCTGCTTCAGAAGCTTCTATAAGTGAAATGAAAATGCAATTCGATTTTATTAATGACATTAACCTAAAAATGACTGAGATTCACAAAGCATTAAAAAATGTAAAGAAAGTTAGGAATCAGGTTCATCTTTTAAAGAAATCTATTAAAAATAAAGAAAAGTACAAAGCGATGTTAGCGTATGCAGATACTTTGGTGAAAAAGATAACGAAGATTGAAGAAACGTTGTACCAAACAAAATCTAAAAGTGGACAAGATCCTTTAAATTTTCCAATTCGTTTGAATAACAAATTAGCACATTTAAACTCATTAACTAGAATAGGTAACTATGCGCCTACGCAGCAAGCAATAGCTTTTAAAAATGACATTACAAAAGAGATAAATGCGGAATTGGCAAAACTAAATACATTATTTAAAACTGGTGTTTCTGAATTGAACAAGCAAGTGAAAGAAAGTGATATTGATTTGATACAGTTAAATTAACAAACTACTTTAAACTAAAAAAAGCGACTTCTCAGTCGCTTTTTTTTTATTATTTCATTTTTTTATTGGTAACATAAATGCCATAAAAAGCACTTAAAAAAACCTTTAATCCCCAAAAGTTTATCCATTTTCCTTCACTAAAATTCACTTCATGTACGCGGCCAAAGTCTCCTGCAAAAATAGCTTCCCAGCTATTCATAAGCAATGAAATTAAGGTCACCATTATAAAAAAGGGAATGGCAACTTTTGATACGTTATTCCAAAAAAGGGGTTGTTTTATTTTTTCTAAAAACTTCATTTATTTTAATTTTTGATTGTTATGATGGCGGTCGTGGTCGCGTTTTGTCTTCACCTCTAACTTCTTATCAAAAGCCTCTTGTAAATTAATACCTGTTTGATTTGCTAAACACAACACCACAAATAATACGTCTGCCAACTCTTCCCCTAAATCTTTATTTTTATCTGACTCTTTTTCACTTTGCTCACCATAACGTCTGGCAATAATTCGGGCAACTTCACCAACCTCCTCTGTCAATTGTGCCATGTTTGTAAGTTCATTAAAATAGCGCACACCATGCGCTTTAATCCAATCGTCTACTTGTTTTTGAGCATTTTCTGTATTCATATTTCTTTTATTAAAAGATTAACCCTTAAAAATCAAAGATAGTTTTTCTAATATAATTTCGTTTGTTTGTGTGTTTTAAAAACAACAAGCACCTACTATCGAGTCTCCAACTACTTGTATTTAGAGCAGCCTACAAGCTGTCAATTACTTCCACTTAATTCCACAACCTACACTGGGCTTCTGATGCTCTAATGCCGCTTTATTTTCCAATAAATGGTTTAAAGCATTTCGAATATCTTTTCCAGTTACTGGCTTCCCATTTCCTGGTCTGGAAGCATCTAGTTGTCCGTGATACACCGCTTTTAAATCGGCATCAAAAACATAGAAATCTGGGGTGCACGCAGCAGCATATGCTTTTGCTACTTCTTGCGTTTCATCAAACAAATAGGGAAAAGGATACTTTAAATCTTCTGCAACTTGCTTCATCAATTGTGGACCATCTTGCGGATACTTCTCAATTTCATTAGAACTGATGGCTATAAAATGAATCCCTTTTGCCTGGTATTCATTTGCCATTTTTATCAATTCAGGATTTACGTGAATTACAAATGGGCAATGATTACAAATAAACATAAGTACCGTTCCTTTTTTACCTTTTGCAGTTGTCAAAGAGTAGCTCTTATTATCTACGGTATTTATGAGAGCAAAGTCTGGTGCTTTTTTTCCTATTGTAAAATCGTTTGATTCTGTGAGTGCCATAATTTTATTTTTATCAATTTTATTGGATGCTGTAGTTTTAAAATAAGCAGCATGAAAGCTAGAGGAGGCTGCATTCATTTGAAATCTTTCATCCTATGCATTCTTAGGGGTCTGCTTAAAATTTTACCCTTCTTCTGCCAAAGCTTTTGCACAAATGTAGCCACCGGTCCAAGCATTCTGAAAGTTAAAACCACCAGTAACTGCATCAATGTTTAAAACTTCACCAACAAAAAAGAGTGCTTTGTGTTTTTTACTTTCGAATCGTTTGAAATTAATTTCTTTTAAATCTACGCCACCAGCAGTTACAAACTCCTCCTTAAAAGTAGTTCTGCCATTTGCATTGTATCTGCCTTTTGTAAGTTCATTTGCTAATTTCTCTAATTGACTGCTATTTAAATCTGCCCAATTTTGCGTTTTCGAAATATCTGAAAACAACACAAAACGCTCCCACAACCTTCTAGAAACTTCTGTAAAAGGAGATTTTAAAATAACTGTTTTGCGAGGTTCTTTCTTTTTCAAGTTTAAGAGGACATTCAACACCTTATCTGTTGGTCTTGACAACCAATTTACCTCCACATTGTATTGGTAATTTTTATCCGCTAAAATTCGTGCACCAAAGGCAGACAACTTCAGTACTGCAGGTCCACTCATACCCCAATGTGTAATTAATAAAGGTCCAGATGCTTCTAGTTTTGTTCCTACAATAGTTACCGTTGCGTTTGGAACTGAAATCCCTAACAAATCAACCAATCTTTTATCATTGATATTGAACGTAAACAAAGAGGGTACTGGCGCAATAACAGCATGGTCTAAGGTTTCGCATAACTCCCAAACTTTCTTAGAACTCCCTGCCGCAATTACTAATTTATCAGCTTCAAAAACCTGTTCTTTTGTGTGCAACAGCCACTTTCCATCTTGACGGTTTACGGAATTTACCCCGTGATTTGTCAATACTTTAATATCCAAGGCATCCACTGCTTTCTGAAAACAAGCTACAATTGCCTTACTGGTATTGGCTTCGGGAAAAACACGATTGTCGCCTTCAATTTTCAAAGGAACCCCGCGATCATCAAACCATTCAAAAGTATCGCCAGTCATAAATTGATGAAATGGACCTAACAACTCTTTCTCTCCCCTTGGATAAAATTTCACCAATTCTTTTGGCTCAAAACAGGCGTGTGTTACATTGCACCTACCTCCGCCAGAAATCTTTACTTTCTGCAAGACATCTTTTCCTTTTTCAAGAATTGTAATGTCTAGTTCAGGATTTTTTTCTTTTGCATTGATTGCCGTAAAATATCCTGCTGCTCCACCTCCAATAATTACTATTTTATTCATTTTTTATATTTTAGACCTCATAGCATTCGCAACCTATGTGCTCTTGTAAGTTTATAAAATCATTTCTGAGTACTGCAGTAGGGTCTCAAATCCTTTCTTCTTAAAATACGCTGGCGTTTCATCGTTTCCCGTCACCATTACAAAGTCACCGCCCCAAGCACCCAAACTTTTTACTTCTCCAAAATAATCAGAAAATAAATTTTCTTTTACAGGCTTTATGTTGATAATTGAGCTAATTATTTGCTCATGCTCTACAATCAATTTATTGAAATCGACCATTGAAGTTGCCTTTAAAAATGCGTCAGAAATTTCCGAAATATCGGTTATTTCTTTCTGAAAAGAAACACCACTTTCCCGAAACTTTGCAATCCCTTCTTTAGAATCCTGTTTGTGATTCAAATGCACAAAAAACAACTGTTCTTTAAAACTAGGATTGAAAACCACATTTTCTACTACCGGCTTTGCTTCTTTAATTTTGTAAAATATGGGGGTATTATTTTGCGCACAAGCGATATCATAACCACTCCCCTTAAAGGAGTTCCAGAGTAATTGAAATGCATCTACTTTTGCCCAACTCGCAATCGAATTTATCAACGTAGAAGAACTTCCCAACCCCCAATTCCTAGGAAACGTGAGGTTTGTTTTCACTACAAATCCATGTTCCGAATTTAGAAAATTTGGATTGGCTCTTTTCGCTTCTTGTAAGATACTCAGCAACGTTTCTGCAATCACTTCTGCACTTCCTTCTTTATTAGATTTAAAAGTACAATTTACCAAACGTAATTTTGGTAAATCGAAGACCGCTTCAAACCAGCATTCTCCAGAATGTGTAAAACTACCCCAAATTAATTGGGATTCTTTGATTTTTTCAACGACTAAATCTTGCCCAAATTTTGTTGGCAACGCCAAAGATTTTGCGCCGTCAAGGACCAGGTATTCCCCGGTTAATAAAAGTTTTCCATTGGAGTAATAGTTCATTAATTTATAAATCTTACGATCGTAGGTTTTTTTGATTATCTCTTATTAATTTCCTCAAACTTAGAAACTACTGCTGCATGAGAAACTGTTTTCCCTTCAAAAAATCTTGTTATTTTTTCCTTTTCACGCAACGATGCTCCTAGCTGATTTAAAATATTCTGCAGGTGCATTTTCATATGACCGTGCTGAATACCGCTGGTTGTTAAAGCTCTTAATGCAGCAAAGTTTTGAGCCAAACCTGCCGTTGCAATAATTTGCATCAATTCTTTTGCAGAGGGTTGCTGTAACATTTCTAAAGACAACTTTGCCAAAGGATGCAATGCCGTGATGCCTCCAACGGTTCCCAATGCCAACGGCAAGTCTAACCAGAATTTGAAAACTCCGTCATCAATTGCACAATGAGACAAGCTTGTATACTTCCCAGAACGCGCAGCATATGCATGCACTCCAGCCTCCACAGCTCTAAAGTCGTTTCCCGTTGCTATGACTACCGCATCTACCCCATTCATAATTCCTTTGTTGTGAGTTACGGCTCTGTAAGGTTCAATTTCTGCTATTTTTACTGCCTGATAAAATTTCTCTACAAATTTTTGAGGATTTGGGACCCCCAATTCTTCAATTTTACAAGACACCTCTGCTCTTACCAAACACTCCGGAACGTAATTAGACAAAATACTCATCACAATTTCAATTGCATCATTCCTAAATTCTCCTGCAATTGCCTCTAAACAAGAATTAATGAAATTCGCACCCATAGAGTCCTTCGTTTCAAAAGTAATGTGTAATTGGTAGTAATTTTCTAGCTCCGCAGTTTTATCAACTAATTTTATATCTAAAATTCCGCCACCACGTTTTTCCATGTTTTTAGTAATGGAAGCTGTTGCTGCAACTAATGCGATCTTCTTTTCCTTAAAATAACGCTCTAAAGTTGCTGTATCTCCAGCAAACATAAAATGTACTTGCCCAATTTTTGTGGTTCCTAAAACCGTAGTTTTAAAACCTCCCTTGGTACTCCAAAATTTAGCAACCAAGGAAGCTGCCGCTACCACAGAGCTCTCTTCGGTAACCATTGGGACTGCATATTCCTTACCGTTTATTAAAAAATTAGGTGCAACTCCCATTGGTAAATAGAAATTAGAAACTGTATTTTCTATAAAATCGTCATGAAGTTGTTGTAATTTTTTATCGTCGTGCCAATATTGCTTTATGGTATTAATTGCATTTGAATTATTATCAAAATAATTTTCCACCAACCAATTTATTTTTTCCTCTTTTGTTAATTTGGAAAAACCCGATATCATCTTTGTCATTGTATTCTATAAGTAAACTTGTACAAAGATAGATGAATCTAACAAATTAGTTAAAAGATTCTTAAAAAAGTCTTTTTTATTATTTGTCTTAATCAAGAGTTAACCAACACTTTAAGAATCCTCAAAATAATAAACACTCCATGAAGAATACCTATTCATATTCCTTATTGTTTTAAAAATACCATAATATATAGTCTATGAATCATAATATTTATTGATATTATTCATAAAAAAGTCTAATTCTAAATTCGGTAGAAAAAAAGATTTTGGCCGTAAATTTATCATCATATAATAGAATATTTAAACCCAATAAAATTATGAAAAATTTAAGCATCCCTATTTTAATTTTAGTACTCGTTTTTGCGAGTTGTGCGGTCATTAGACCAGGAGAGGTAGGAATCAAACAAACGTTAGGAAAGTTTGCTGCCGAAGTTAAGGTGCAAGGCACAATACTTTACAACCCAATCATTAGCAGAGTAATTAAGGAATCTACAAAAACAAGTAATATAAAACTCGTTTTAAGCTTGCCAAGTAAAGAGGGCTTGAGTGTAAATTCTGAAATATCAATTTTATATCGCCTACAGGCAAACAAAGTAGCCTCTGTTTTAGAAAATTTAGGACAAAATTACGAAGATGTAATTACCAGTGTATTTAGATCTGCAGCTTCTGATGTTTGTGCACAGTTTTTTGCAAAAGACATGCATTCCGGTATGAGAGCCGATATCGAAAGTGAAATCTTAAAAAAGATGAAAATTAATTTAGAGTTGCAAGCAGACGGTGTTGTTTTAATTGCAGTATTAATGAAAAGAATTCAATTGCCGAATGGTTTGGCAAACTCTATTGAAAGAAAGCTTCAAGCAGAGCAAGATGCGATGCGAATGGAATTTGTTTTAGATCAAGAAAGATTAGAAGCGGACAGAAAAATTATCAATGCCAAGGGAGAAAGAGATGCTCAAATTATTATTTCTGAGGGATTGACAAAGGAAATCATCAGAATTAAGGCAATTGAAGCTTTTAGAGAACTCTCAAAATCTACCAATGCTAAAATCATTATTACAGACGGAAAAACACCTTTTATAGTAGGGAGCCAAGAGACTGATATAAAAAAATAAATCTCCAGAAACACCAGTGATAAATGATAAACTCGACAAGCCTTTGTGCTTCTCGAGTTTTTTGTTGCTACCTATAATTTTATTCAAGTTTAGTAGCAACACTAGTTCAAGTATTATCCACTTCATAAAATATTCAGATACCAAGTTGTTTTAATCATTTTTCGGCATTATTTTCGTAAACTTGACAAACTTTTATTAAAATATATGCGCTTAATCAAACAATTCCTCATTTTAGCAACGATTACCCTATTCATTCGCTGTCAAGAAAACACTACAACCTCCCCTAATTACAGCACAGGAACTAAAGAGATTAGCTTAACGGAGATTTGGGACGGCACTTTTTCTACGAAAAGAATGAATGCTCTAAATGCCATGAATGGCGATTTTTATTCTTTATTAAACACCGACAGTGCTGGAAATTCTACGGTAGACAAATACAGTTACAAAACCTTAAAAAAAACAGAAACCATCGTCAACAGTAGGGATTTAGAAGGCCTAGAAGGGTTTTCATCCTACCGTTTTAATGCAGATGAATCTTCTGTGATTTTAGGTACCAATTTTAAAAAAATATACCGACATTCTTTTACAGGAAGTTTTTATCACTATAATGTTCGCACTAAAAAACTGCATTTAATCGGAAAAGATATTCAAGAGCCTACTTTTTCTCCCAAGGGCGAAAAAATAGCATTTGCTAAAAAGAATAACCTTTTCATCTTAAATTTAACCACTGGGAATACCGTAACTCAAGTTACAAAAGACGGCACAACCAATCACATTATAAACGGAATTACAGACTGGGTGTATGAGGAAGAATTTGCTTTCGTCCGTGCTTTTGAATGGAGTAAAAACGGCAACTATTTAGCCTTTTTACGTTTTAATGAAAGTAAAGTACCCACCTTCTCCATGGACCTTGTCGGAAAAAACAATTATCCACAACAGCAGGTTTTTAAATATCCCAAAGCAGGCGAAAAAAATGCGCGCGTTACCTTGCATGTATTTAACTGTGCTTCTAAAAAAACAAATAAAGTTTCTTTGGGTGCTTATGAATATATCCCAAGAATAAAATGGTCTAACGCCGCAAATATTCTAGTTGCCACAACACTCAATCGCCACCAAAACAATTTAAAATTGCACAAAGTAGCTGTTGTAAAAAACAAAGTTACTACCCTTCTAAATGAAACCGATGCCGCCTATCTAAACATTACAGATAATCTCACGTTTTTAAATGACAATAGCTTTATTTGGACGAGTGAAAAAGACGGATACAATCATATTTATCACTATGATTTTTCAGGAAAATTAATCAATCAGATTACTAATGGAAAATGGGAAGTAACCAACTATTACGGATATGATAAAAAGAAAAAAACCGTTTACTACCAATCTGTAGAAAATGGGAGCATCAATAGAGGCGTATATTCTATTGATTTAGATGGTAATAACAAAAAATTATTAAGCAATCCAAAAGGAACGAACACTGCCTCTTTTAGCAGAAACCTTCATTACTTTATAAACACGCATGCCTCCTCGGAAATCCCACCCATTTACTCTTTATATAGTGCTGAAGGAGAAATGCTGCAAATAATTAAAGACAATAGAACACTGAAAGAAAATTTATCAGAATACAAAATCAGTAAAAAAGAATTTTCTACGATCATCATCAATGGAAATGAATTAAACATGTGGATGGTAAAGCCTGCAAATTTTGATGCTAATAAAAAATATCCTTTGCTGTTATTTCAATATTCTGGACCAGGTTCGCAGAAAGTGGCTAATAAATGGAATGACAGTAATGATTACTGGCACAATATGTTAGCACAGAAAGGAATGATTATCGCCTGTGTAGATGGAAGAGGAACCGGTTTTAAAGGAAGTGATTTTAAGAAATCTACGTATTTAAATCTTGTGAAATATGAAACGGAAGATCAAATAGCCGTCGCAAAAAAGCTATCAAAACGCAGGTATATTGATAAAAATCATATTGGTATTTGGGGTTGGTCTTTTGGAGGACATATGAGTACCAATGCCCTTTTAAAAGGAAGTGATATATTTACCACCGCAATTGCCGTTGCTCCGGTAACTTCTTGGCGTTTTTATGATACGGTGTATACCGAACGTTTTTTAAGAACTCCCCAGGAAAACCCTGAAGGTTATGACGAAAACTCCCCTATAAATTATGCAGAGAAACTAAAAGGAAATTATTTATTAGTGCATGGTACTGGAGATGATAATGTACATGTACAAAATAGCTATCGGATGATAAACGCATTAATTAAAGCGAACAAACAATTTGATATGTTTATTGTTCCGGACAGGACGCACTCAATTTATAAAGGAAAAAATATGCGCTTGAACCTATATACAAAAATGACTAATTTTATAGCATTGCATTTAATCAATAAATCGAATATATCAACTAACATAAAAGAATAGTAAAATATGAATGACCTAGTAAAACAATCACATGAAAAAGAGCTTTTTGGACATCCCGTAGGCTTGTATGTATTATTTTTTGTTGAAATGTGGGAACGCTTCTCTTATTATGGAATGCGCGCTATTTTAACCTTATATCTTGCGGCACCTATTATTCTTGGTGATCCACAGTCTGGTTTTGGCTGGTCTAATGGAGAAACACTTTCTTTTTATGGTACTTATACCATGTTTGTATACCTCACCTCTATTCCTGGAGGCTGGATTGCAGATAAGTTTATTGGTCAGAAAAAAGCAGTGATGTTAGGGGGGATTTTACTTTGTATTGGACACAGTATTTTAGCTGTGGATGCGCAATGGGCCTTTTTTACAGGACTTATTTTTATTGTGATTGGTGTTGGATTTCTAAAACCAAACATTTCTACGATGGTTGGAGGCTTGTACAAGCAAGGCGATGACAGAAGAGATAAAGGATTCTATGTTTTTTATATTGGTATTAATTTAGGCGCTTTTTTGGGTGCCCTAATCGTAGGAGCTGTTGCCGCTGAATATGGCTGGCATTACGGTTTTGGTTTGGCTGGAATAGGAATGGCATTGGGTCAAATAGTATATATGTATGGTATAAAATACTTAGGAACAGTTGGTGATTTTATAGGAAACTCGGACTCCCCCAATAAAGATCTTTTAAAAAAGCCTTTAAATAAAGTTGAAAAAGATAGAATGTTGGTGATGTTCTTATCTTTTTTAATCATCATCGTATTTTGGGGTGCATTTGAACAAGCTGGTGGCTTAATGAGTCTCTACACGGAACAAAAAACAAACAGAGTACTCTCGTTTTCTTTACCTTTTATTGGAAATGAAATTCCTGCGGCTGTCTTCCAATCTATCAATGCATTTTTTATTATTGTTTTAGGAACTGCTGTTGGAAGTTTCTGGCACAAGTGGAAAAATAAAGGAAAAGAATCGTCTTCCTTATTTAAGATGGCTATTGGAGTTATCATAATGGCTTTTGGTTTTCTATTTATGAGCAAAGCAGCCTCTGAAATCTTAATGAATGGTGATGAAGTAGCAGAGAAATCAGCAATGATCTGGTTGGTTTTAGCATATCTATTTCATACAATTGGAGAACTATGTGCTTCGCCAGTTGCGCTGTCTTTTATAACAAAACTAGCACCAATCAAATATGCCTCATTTATGATGGGTGCTTATTTTGCTGCTACCGGAATTGGAAATAAAGTAGCCGGGTTTATAGGTGGTCTCTCAGAAAATGCTGGAGATTTTGAAATTTTCACTGGAATTGCAATTACCTGTACTCTTTTTGGTCTTTTGATTATTGCGATCTTAAAACCTTTGAAACGATTAACCCACGGTGCTGAAGACTTTCAAGGAACAAAAAATGAAGAAACAGAAGGTTTCGAATTAGCAGACAACTAAAAATATTAAAATCCTCATAAACGATCATTTATGAGGATTTTTATTTACCTCTAATTACTTATTTATGAATGCAGCTAAATACAGGTTTGAAGGTTCAGAAATGAACAACAAGTTATTGATGGGGCACCCTTCTGGATTGTTTGTTTTATTTTTTACGGAAATGTGGGAACGCTTCTCTTACTACGGAATGCGTGCTATTTTAGTACTTTTTCTAACCTCCGCTTTAATAGACGGTGGCTGGGCTTGGTCTCGAGAGGATGCACTGGGACTTTATGGAACCTATACAATGTTGGTTTATTTTTCACCCATCCTTGGGGGTTGGCTGGCCGATAAATATTTTGGTTATAGAAACGCTATTGTTTGGGGTGCACTAATAATGGCACTAGGACACGCTGCAATGGCTTTTGACACTCCTTGGAGCTTGTATATTGGTATTGGACTATTGGTTGCAGGTAACGGATTGTTTAAACCGAATATGACCTCTATTATTAACGGAATGTATGTAAACGCGCAAGCGAAGAAAGATGGTGCATTTACCATTTTCTACATGGGTGTAAATGCCGGAGCTTTCTTAGGCATTTTACTTTGTGGCTACATTGGGGAAACCCAAGGTTGGCATTACGGATTTAGTCTGGCAGGAGTTTTCATGTTTCTTGGAACCTTACAATTTTGGTTAGCACAAGGAATCTTTGGTAAAGTTGGATTGTCTCCTTCCAAAGCGAAGGAATATGAGAATATTAGTGAAAATAAAGAAAGTACCACAACACACGAGGTGGTTCCACCCAATGTGCAAAGAGACCGGTACATCGTAGTAGGCGTTTTAGGCTTCTTTACGATTTTCTTTTGGGCAGCCTTCGAACAAGCTGGGGGATCCATGACCATCTTTGCAAAAGACTATACAAATAGAGTTTTAGAGGGAGATGCAGCAAGTCTCTTCAGAATAGCAAATACCCTACTGACCATTGTGCCTTTAGTTATTATAACCTATGTGCTGTTTAAGTTATTTCAAATAACATTTAAAAAGTACGCCTTGTCCAATCTTTTTTTAGGGACCAGTTTTGTAATTATTTGGGCAATTGTTCTCTGGATGTTGAACAACCAGTTTTCAGAAATAAAAACGGAAGTTCCCGCCTCTTGGTTTTCAATTTTAAATTCTTTTTATATCATTACTTTTGCGCCTCTTTTTTCTAAACTGTGGGAAAGCAAATACAATCCGTCTGCTACGGTTAAATTTGGGGCAGGGCTCATCCTTTTAGGTTTAGGTTTTGGAATACTTGCCTATGGCTCTGCAAGTATCTCACAAGGAGAACAAACGGCTTCTGTAAGTATGATCTTTCTAATTCTAGCATATTTACTTCATACTCTAGGAGAGCTTACACTTTCTCCTGTTGGCTTGTCATATGTGAGTAAATTAGTACCCGCTGCAAAAATTGGTCTGATGTATGGCCTTTGGTATATTGCCATCGGAATGGGAAATAAAGCTGCAGGCTCCATGGGGGGAATGATTGATACAATTACTGCTCAATATGACATGAGTACTTTCTTTTTGATTTTCACCATCATACCCATTATTGCAGGGCTTGTGTTAATGGCATTGACTCCCATAATGAATCGACTGATGCACGGAATAAAATAAAAGCAACTATTTAATACTTACAAAATAAAAGCATCTCGATTCGATGCTTTTATTTTTTTTTGTAAATTTAGCCTCTAAAGAGTTTTCTAAAAGTCATGAAGTATTTTTTAACCCACACAGTATTTTTACTCGCCATTTTAACCAGTACTGCTCAGGATAAAGTAAACTGGTTGTCCTTTGAAGAGGCCATCTCCTTGAACAAAGAAAACCCTAAACCAATTTTAATAGATGTATATACTGATTGGTGCGGGTGGTGTAAAAAAATGGACAGAGATACCTATTCAAATAAAACGATTGTAAAAACAATTAATGATAATTTTTATGCTGTAAAATTAGATGGCGAAGAGAAACAAGATATTCTTTTCAACGGGCAAACTTTTAAATTTCAAGAAAATGGAAGAAAAGGCTATCATCAATTGGCAGCAGCATTATTGAATGGAAAACTCTCCTACCCCGCTACAGTTTTCATGAATAAGAAAGAAGAGTTAATCCAAAACATACCTGGTTACCATCAAAAAGAAAAGTTTGAGGTAATTCTTGCATTTTTTATGAATGAAAATTATAGAACCTACAAGTGGCAAGATTTTCAAAACAATTTTAAAAGCAACTTTTAAACCTAAGGTTGTAACATAAATGCTCCTTTTTGTCCAGTATCATGAAAAGGAATTGCATACTTTTCTGCGGTAGCTTTCCAACGATGAACGACACGCTTATAGTTTGATCCGTCTGCAATAATAAGGCTTGGTTCTAATGTCTTTATCAAGCGTTCTAAATTTATTTTTGGAGCATACTGCAAAATTACAATTGGCCGCTTCAAACCATGGAGTTGATAAATACCGAAGCTGTCTACAATTAAAATATCTTGAGAATTAAAATTAATATAATTTTTAAAACTTGTTTTTTTAATAGTGCGGATGCCTGCTCCAAGCGCATAGGACTGTAGCAAACTTATTGCTACTAACTTTACCGAATCTAAAGACGCTTGAATTTCTAATTTTCTTCCCCTTCTTATGCCCGTTATGGCGACTCTACTTTTATGAAATACGATAAAATCGGCGGTACTGTTGACATTTTTATCTTCAAATAGACATACCAACTGAAGGCAAAGTAACCCACTTAAAAAATACCCCAACCGCCAAATATTTTTCTTCATTAAAAATAAAACTCCTGCAAAAATAAGTGTATACAGTGCCAACATCAATAAAAATGACATTCCAATATCTTTAAATAGAAATACTTCTTGTAACGAAACCCAATTCACAAAGCCATTCATTAAAGAAATGAATCCCCCATACATTACTACTAAAAAAGAGGGAATCAGCTGCAATAAGGATAAAACAACAACTACAATTCCACCCATTAAAATAAGTCCTAAAAAAGGAATGATTACCAAATTAGAAGCTATAAATAGTCCGGGAAATTGGTGAAAATAATAAATACTCAAAGGTAGGATTCCTACTTGCGCAGCAATTGACACCGTAATTAATTGCCATATTTTTTTACTGACTATAAATCTTGGCCTGTACATTACCACTAATCTTGGCTGCACCCATACGATGCCAAAAACAGCTAAATAACTCAATTGAAACCCCACGTCAAACAGAAACATTGGTTTGATAATTAACAGAAGTAACATCGAAGAAATTAAAGAAAATGCAACACTGTTTTTTCGCCGTACCGCTTGCCCAACTGCCACAAAAGTAAACATGGTAACTGCCCGCACGACAGAGGCAGAAAGTCCGGCAACAAATGCAAATACCCAAAGCACTAAAACAATACTAAAAGCTTTGAGATATTTTCCATGTTTTACTTTTTCTAAAGGGGTAAAAAGAAAAGATAAAATCAATAAAATAATTCCTACATGCAGACCAGAAATAGCCAAAATATGAATGGCACCTGCAGCTGCGTAGTCCGATAATAGTTCTTTAGAGACGGCCTGTCTTTGTCCTAGGAGCAAAGCGCTAAGGACTGCGAGCTCGTCCTTTTCAAAACCTTGTTTTAATAAGGAGTGTTGTACTTTATCTCTAAATTTAGCCGCAACACCTTGGAGCGTAGCCTTTGATTTTAAACGTTTTAAAACCTGATGTTTCTCTAAAAACAACTGATGATGGATGCCTTGTTTTGTTAAGTATGCTTTGTAATTAAATTGATTTGGATTGAGAGGCGGCAACACTCTTGTAAAAAAAGGCGGAACTAAAAGTAGGTCATCCACTTTAAATTGATCTTTTAAACTGTCTTTTTGAAGCTGTAATAAAATATGCCCCCTCGTTTTCTCCTTATTTACTTGAAGTACTTCTGCGATATATTTTTCATGGTAAAAACCTGACTTTAAAATTTTTGAGATTTTTAAAACAACTTTGGCATCTTTTCTTAAAAGAGAAGGATATATGTTCTTGAAATTTCGAGTATCTTGAATATAAACGGAGGAAACTCCAATAATAAAGAATAAAAGAAAAGCCACTACTGTTGTCACTACTTTGTTTTGGACAGTAATTAAGACCAACAGCAAAATGAGGAATCCGCATAAAAGCTTTGGAAAACCAAAACTCCAAATTTGTGTATAAAATTGAATTCCGATTCCTAAAATTAAAAACACCAACAGGTGCAGCGGGACATATTTAAATAGGGGATGCATAGCAGGTAGAAGTTACTAAAAATAAATTATAGTATTCCGTTTTAAAGCTGCTACAATTTTATCATCGTTTTTTCGTAATTAAAAATAAGATTATTCATTGTGATGCATTAATTCTTTATTTAATAATTGAAGTTTTTCATATGGCTCTTTTATCAATTCGTTTTCACCTTCAGTAAGTGTATATTTTTTATTCACTGCTACAGAATTAAAAATTTGTGCTTTTGAACACGGCCATATTACGGTTAATGTTTGTATGAGCTCACTTTGACCCAATCCTACTTCAGCCTGTAAACTATTTGCTCCGAAACTTCCACCAGTATTAATAGAATAAAAAATAGTTCTACCATTTTCCAAATCAAGCTTTAATTTAGTGCCGATAGCACTTCGGTTTGATTTTATTCCTTCTAACTTTAGAATAATCCAATTATTTTCTGATGTAGGGTTTTCAAAACAAACATTTGGATAGTTATCACCTTCATAAGCCCCACCCAAAACCGCATATATATCTTGATCACCGTCATTATCCAAATCTGCAAAACTCACTCCATGTCCTTTTTGAATATGCCCAAACCCACCGGCGGAAGTTACTTCTTCAAATGAAATCCCATCTACATTCCTAAACATTCGATTAGGTACAACAGACGTAAATTCAGGTGATCCTGTACCTATATAAAAATCTAGCCAGCCGTCATTGTCAAGGTCTCCAAAATTACTTCCCATTGCATAAAAACTTTTATCAATATTAAAAGCGCTGCTTTGGTCGCTAAAGGTTTCATCACCATTATTAATGTAGAGTTTAGATGTATCAGAACGTACTTTTTCACCTTGTAATTCTTTTGCAAAATCACCAGCTATATTTTTTGTGTTGCGCGTATCGTAACTGGCCACAAGAATATCATTAAACCCATCGTTATTTACATCCCAAAACCAAGTGGGAAAACTAAAATTAGGCCCTTGAACACCTGCAGTCTCGGAAATATTTTTAAATTTTCCGAAATCATTCTTGAATAATAAATTATTTCCTCCCAGAACAGAAATATAGAGGTCTGGCCATTTGTCGTTATTAATATCACCAAAAACAACCCCTTTAATAAATCCGTCAATTGAGGAGAGGTTGTAGTTAGAAGATTCTTCTGTAAAACTTCCATCTTTTTGATTTATATATAGTTCACAAGGATGGGAACGTTTTTCCGTTGATTCATTTCCAATAAAAAGATCTAAATAACCATCATTGTTGACATCAGCCCAAGAAGCTGTTTGAGTAGGATGGAAGGAAAGTAGCCCTGCACTTTTTGTTACATCGGTAAAAGTTCCATCTCCATTGTTTTTTAGAAGTGAATTTGGATGATTGCCCCCTTCATCCAACCAAGCTCCTCTTAAAACAAAAATATCTATATTTCCGTCGTTGTTATAATCGGCATGAATACAATTGAGACCACTCACAATTCCTGTTAACCCTGCTTCCTTAGTAGTATCGATAAATCCATTACTTGTGTTTGTAAATAACTTACTTTGATCAGACATTCCATAGGATGTTATAAAAACATCGAGTAAGCCATCATTATTAAAGTCGTCGATACTAACTCCACCAGACAAACCATTTTGAGCAATCCCCAATTTTAGACTGATTTCTTTGAATGCCATAAATTGTTTCTGTTCAACATTCCAATTAGGATAGTTTATTCTATATTTTACAGGAACTTTATTTGGGTGTTCACCAATGCTCATATGGGCTAAATTCAAAAGCCATTTGTAGTTGTGATTAGGGAATTTTTCATATATCTGAGCATAAATCGCTATTGCTTTTTTAGACCCATTTGTATCAATATGCAAGGCTTGATCTTTTAATGGTAAAATACAAGAGTAAGAATTGTGATTGTTTTGACAGTTATTAATCTCTCCCAGCCTCAAATAGCTAATGGCGAGTAAATCGATAATAGGCAATAAGTCTTTTGTAATTAGATCTTGATAAGTGAATTGTTGTCTTATAATGAAATTTTCAATTTCATTAATACATGTTTGGGTTTCGCCTGCTTTTAAAAGTTGCTGACAATATTTAAACCAAGTGAATATTTTTTTTTCTGGCTTGACTTTTGAAATTTGTGCGAAGTATAAAGCTGCAAGTTTTTCATTCCAATGGTAGTAATTTATTGGATTTCCTTCTAAATAGATAGTTTTCAGTGTATCTACCATTGAAAATGTATCTAAATTATTTTTTAAACTGAATTGCTTATGAAGCTCTTGACTATGCACCTTAATTGTCAAAACAAAAAATAATAACCAAATAAAATATTTAACTTTCATACTTTTAAAACTCAAATTATTCTTTGAAACACTAATAATTTTTTTGTCTTTTTTTTTAAACTACATTTTTTTGGTTTGTGAATCGCTACCAAAACAACAGTTCTTTTAATTTATAGACTAATGAATGAATAATTAACAAAAAAATAATAGACCTATAATGATGAACTTTCTTACATCTTCAATATTTTAGGGTAGTATAACTTTATTTATCGCATGAATTACACCATTATTTGCTTGAATATTTGAAGTAATAATTTCACTTACTCTTCCGTTGCTATCAGTTAGTGAAGGCCCACCAGTACTATTAGCCGTGATATCTCCACCCAGCGTAGTTATCGTTAAATTATCCGTTAAATCAGACGCTAATACATTTGCACCTCCAACAACATGATACTTTAGAACTGCATCTAGTGTTGGTTCATCTATCTCTAATAATGAAGGTATACCTAATTCTGAAAGGAGTCCATTGAATGCTTCGTTAACAGGAGCAAATACTGTGAATGGCGCAGGGTCGGTGGTTGCCTCTGTTGATAATATACCTACAAAATCAGAAGTCAGATCATCTCTTGTAAGCGCACTTACTAAAGTAGAAAAGTGTGGATCTGCTTTTGTAAAAGTAACCACTGTAGGCAATCCTAGTACTTTATCAATAACATGAACGATTCCATTTATAGCAGATAGATCAGCTTTAATTAATTTGGAAATTCCATTGAACTTTACACCTGAGGACGTATTAAAATATAAACTCAAATTATCACCGTCCATATTTGTTGCGTTTGTAGTTGCGTATCCCGAAACTGCACTAGTTAGTGCTGTAGAATTTACCGTACCAGAAATGACATGGTTTAAAAGAATTTTTGAAAGTAAATATGAGGGCACATCCTCTAAAGAGGCAAAACCATTATTCGTTAAAAAAAGGTCAAATGCGAAGTTATTTGGTGCTAATAAAGTATACTCGCCTCCAATAAGTAAACTTCCTAAATTTCCGTCAGCTAAACTTAGAGCGGTCACTAGGTTACTTAAGTCAGGCTCGTTGACTGCAATCTCTAAAATGTTTTTTGATTCTTCTATAAAAGTTGAAACACTTTTGTCATCACTACAAGACAACACTGTAAAAAAGGTTAAAAGTAAAAGTATTATTTTGGATAATTTCAATAAATTTTTCATGAGTTTCATATCTGTTAATATAAGTACACCTATAGCTCCTACTGCCCTATATATTAACCGAATGAGTTTATACTTATGATCTAATGACTAAATTAAGGAATGCATCATTTGAAGAAAATATTCATAGATGTAAAATAGTATTTATATTTTATAATACCGAATAGTATAAGAATTGGGTATTACTAACACAAAAAAAGAAGCTATTGACCAGCAAAATTTAAATAACTTTTAAATTAGAAACAATTTGTTTAGCTACCTTTAATGAAGCTCCTTTTCCTCCTAATTGTTTCTCTAATTCAAAATAGTTTAAAAACATTTTTTCACGACTCGAAGCCTCTAAAATCTTTGTAAGTTCTACTTTCAAAGCTTTCTTGTTAAAATCGGATTGAATCAACTCTTTTACCACCTCTTTGTCCATAATTAAATTTACCAAAGAGATATACTTAAGCGTAATAATTCTTTTTGCTATCTGGTAGGAAATAGTTCCACCTTTGTAACAGACCACTTGCGGAACTTTAAACAATGCTGTTTCCAAAGTTGCCGTCCCAGAAGCAACTAAAGCCGCATAAGAAACACTTAATAAATCATACGTTTTATTATTGATAAACGCCACTTCTGTAGTCCCTATAATTTGTTTGTAAAAAGACAAATCTTGACTTGGAGCTCCAGCAACTACAAATTGATAATCTGAAAAATCAGGAACTAAAGTCAACATTACCGACAACATCTTTGTAATCTCTTGCTTTCTACTTCCTGGCAGCAACGCAATTATTTTCTGATTGCTCAAGCGGTGTTCTTTTCTAAAGTTTACTTCCGTTACTTGCGCCCTATCAGCAATAGCGTCAATTAAAGGATGTCCTACAAAATGAACAGTATATCCATGCGCTTTATAAAATTGTTTTTCAAAAGGAAGAATTACAAACAGCGCGTCAATATCTCTTTTAATATCTTTTATTCTTCGAGCTCTGCTTGCCCATACTTGCGGAGAAATATAATAATTAGTTTTAAAACCCTGCTCCTTTGCCCATTTCGCAATCCGAAGATTAAAACCAGAATTATCTATGAAAATAAGCACATCTGGAGAGAACAGTGCAATGTCTTTTTTACAGAATTTTATAAAACCCAATACTTTAAATAGATTTTTCAAAACCTCAAAGAATCCCATGAAAGCCCTTTCTTTATAGTGACTTACCAAATGACCTCCAACCGCTTGCATGAGGTCTCCTCCCCAAAAACGGATGTCTGCATTTGGATCTTGGAGCTGCAGTTCCTTCATGAGGTTTGCACCATGCAAATCACCAGAAGCTTCACCAGCAATTATATAATATTTCATACCTCTTTAACTATCAGATCGAGCGCAGTCGATCCCTTATTAAAAATAGCTCGACTGCACTCGAGCGAATCAAATTTATTTTAAATCAACTTAAAAATTAATGTGGTCAATGCTATCATAATCGTAGCAAAAAGCACTCCTTTTGCCCTAATATCTTGTTTCTTCTTTATAAAAACAAAAAATACAAATAAATTAGGTATTGCGGCCAAAGCAAGCAGCTTGCCATGCAAACTTCGGTCTCTTATTAGTTCTAAAGAAATATCAAAACTAAATGCAGCAAAGTACTCTAAATATAAAAAAGCGCCCCCAAAGGTGGCAAATAAGGCAATTAAAAAACCAATAATAAAATCTTTTTTTAAAGTTCCCAAGTATTTAGTTTTTGAATCATATGATGTGCAGTCATATCAAATTGTACAGGCACGATAGATACATATCCTTTTTCTAAGGCATAAATATCTGTATCTTGTCCTCTGTCTTTGCACACAAATTCTCCTGACAGCCAATAATATTCCTTTCCAAAAGGACTTTTACGTTTATCAAAATCTTCTTTCCAATAACCATTTGCCTGTCTGCAAATCTTGATCCCTTTAATTTCCTCCTTTTTAAAATTAGGAATATTTACGTTCAAAACAACGCCTTCTGGAATTCCTTCTGACAAGGCATTCAGCGTAATATTTTCCACATATTCCTCGGACACCTTAAAGTCTGCATCCCACTTAAAATCTAATAAGGAAAAACCAATTGCGGGTACTCCCTCAATACCAGCCTCAATGGCAGCACTCATCGTTCCTGAATAAATGACATTTATAGAAGCATTTGCACCATGATTTATACCCGAGACACATAAATCGGGCTTTCTGTTTAAAATTTCGCTAATTGCCATTTTTACACAGTCTGCTGGTGTTCCTGAACAGGTATATTCTAATTGAGGACCGTCATCAATAGTTATTGAATTGCAGGTTAATACATTGTCAATTGTAATTGCATGCCCCATTCCGCTTTGTGCTTTATCAGGCGCAACCACTACAACATCTCCAATCTTATTCATTATCTTTATCAAGGCTCTAATTCCAGGAGCCGTAATTCCATCATCATTGGTCACTAAGATTAATGGTTTTTCTTGCATATTGCTTTCTTTTAATTACAAATGTACTTTATTTAAACTATTTTCTTTTTAACAATTTGTAAAGAATATAAGACCTCATTTTTCTTTAAATTTGTGGAAACAATAGTTTTAAGCTACTGGATAAATTCTAAAAAAAGAGTTGTAGGCCTTGTATTGAGAAAATAGTCTTAATTTAAGGCCTCCATAAAACAAAATAACAATACATTACTGCACAAGAGAAAAGATTTATGAAAATTACAAATAAATTCAACATCACCCTCATTGTATTCTTATTAATATTTCAAAGTCTAAAGGCGGATAATACCTTTGCCAAAGATACGGATCCCGAGAAGGATAAAATATTAGTGTATGTTTTAAAAAATATTTTAACCAGAGGTCATTTTGTTGAAAAAGACATGAATGATGACTTTTCAGAACAAGTTTTCCATAGCTTTATTGATGGTTTAGATCCAAGCAAACGCTATTTCACACAAGAAGATGTAAAAGAATTTTCAAAATTCAAGTATGAAATAGACAACCAGTTAATCGCCGATGATGTCTCCTTTTACAATATAGTATACCAAAGCTTTATTGAAAAAATAAAAAATGCCAAATCGTATTACGGAGCATTACTAGCAAAGCCTTTTAATTTTAAGAAAACTGAAACCATAGACATTGATTATAAAAAAGCTCCTTTTGCTAAAAATGAAAAAGAGCTTATTAATTACTGGCGAAAACAATTAAAATTGAATGTACTCAGTAGAATTCAAGACAAATTAGAAAAACAAGAAGCGCAGCTTGAAAAAGATAAAAAAATAGATGTAAAATCATTTAAAGTTTTAGAAAAAGAGGCCAGAGCAGACATTTTAAAAAATATGGATGAGCTGTATTTAAGAATTGAAGAATTGGAACACGAAGATTGGTTTTCAACTTTTTTAAATAGCGTTGTTGGTGCTTTTGATCCGCACACCACCTATATGGCACCAAGAACTAAAGAACGTTTTGACCAAGATATGTCCGGAAAGCTAGAAGGAATTGGGGCGCGTTTGGTGAAAAAAGGAATTTACACAGAAATTTTTGAATTGGTCTCGGGAGGTCCTGCATGGAAACAAGGAGCACTGGAAGCAGGTGATATTATACTAGCAGTAGCGCAGGGAAATTCAGAACCATTAGACATTGTTGGAATGCGTTTAGGTGATGCTATCAAGTTTATTAAAGGAAAAAAAGGAACGGAAGTCCGATTGACGGTTAAAAAGAAGTTGGATGGTTCCACAAAAATTATTTCAATTTTACGAGATATTGTAGAGCTAGAAGAGACTTTTGTGAAATCTACAATTGTAGAAAAAGAGGGCAGAAAATATGGCTTAATTGATCTCCCTCGATTTTATATCGACTTCTCTGACAGCAACTCTAGAGATTCTGCAAAAGATATGGAAAGGGAAATTGAACGCTTGAAAAGTGAAAACGTTTCTGGCCTCCTCATAGATTTGAGAAATAATGGTGGAGGATCTTTAAAAACAGCGATAGAAATTGCTGGTTTATTTATTCCAAAAGGACCTATTGTTCAGGTAAAGTTTCGCGGGCGGGCGCCCGAAGTTAAAAATGATACCGACCCTAAAATGCAATGGGACGGTGCCGTTGTTGTACTCGTAAATGAGTTGTCTGCTTCAGCATCAGAAATTTTTGCAGCAGCAATGCAAGACTATGGAAGAGCAATCATCATTGGAGGAAATCAAACCTATGGAAAAGGAACCGTGCAAAGTGTAATTCCTATTAATAATTTTTATCCCAATTATGAAAAAGATTTAGGTGCTATAAAAATGACCATTCAGAAATTCTATCGGGTGAATGGTGGTTCTACACAAATTGAAGGCGTGTACTCTGATATTGCCATGCCAAATAAATATAGTTATATGAAGTTTGGAGAGCGAGATTTAGATGGTGCCTTGGTGTGGGATAAAGTACCGCAAGCAACATACACCAAAACAAATTCCTATGAAAACTTTTCTGAAGTTGTAAATAAAAGTAAAAGCAGGGTGGCTTTAGACCCTAAATTTGAGCTGATAAATGAATATGCTAAATGGTTGAAATCAAACCAAGAAAATACATCCTACTCTCTAAACACCGCTGAATTCTCTGCTGAAAGTAAGCTTATTGAAAAAGCATCAAAAAAATACGCTACTGCTTTTAAGTACAACTCTGACCTTCGTTTTAAATCGCCTAAATACGAATTTCCTTTGGTAGAAAAAGATAGTATTTTAGCGGAAAAACGCACTATTTGGCATACAAATTTAGCAAAAGACATGTATGTGGCTGAAGCGTTGAATGTTTTACAAGCGTTAAAATTAAAAAATGTAGAAGTAATTACAAAAAACTAAAAACTTTAAAAATCTTGAGAATTCTTAAATTTTCAAGATCTTTTTTATTCCCTAAACCATGACTTTCCAAGTAACCTTTCCCACAAAATGGTCTGATTTTGACCCCAACAGACACATGCGTCATACTGCTTATAATGAATATGCTGCCGAAGTTAGAGTGCGCTACTTTGCAAAACATAACTTTTCTATGGCTGCTTTCACTAAATACAACTTAGGGCCTATTTTATTTACAGAGGAGACTTCTTTTCGCAAAGAAGTTCATGCAGGAGAGAATATTACCGTAAATATAAAATTACAAGGAGTTTCTGAAAATAACGAACGTTGGAAAATTGTACATGAAATTTTTAATGAAGCAGGAACCCTCTCAGCGGTTATCAAAGTCTATGGAGCATGGATCGACCTTACTAAAAGAAAATTGTGTGTACCTCCTGTAGCAACCAACGAAATGTTCGATTTTGCAGAAAAAACTGCAGATTTCGAGATTATCAATTTAAAAAAATAAATATTATAAGTATACTTCTAAAAGCTTGCATCCTTGGGATACCGCTTTTAATTCAACCTGTTCTAGCGCTGCTGGTAAAAGCATGGTCTCCCCTTTTTTAAGTAAGAAGGTTTCATTATTGCAACTTAATTCTAAAGCACCAGCAACACAAATATAAATCACAAAAGAGTCCAAACTTGAATAATCTTTATGCAAGCGACCTTCAATAATTAAAAGATTAGTAGTAAAATAAGGAGCATGCACTAAAGTATTCGATACATTCTTTTTTGTTGCATAGCTTGTTTTGTAAGTCTCATGACATTCAAAGTCGATTACATCGATGGCCAAGTCATTGTGTAAGTCTCTTAATTCACCGGTCTTCGCATCTACTCTATTATAATCGAACATGCGGTACGTAATATCTGAAGTCTGCTGAATCTCTGCTAATAAAACACCTGCTCCAATGGCATGCACTCTTCCAGTAGGAATGTAAAAGGTATCTCCTTCTGCAACATTTTCATGGTGCATTAAATCCAAAATAGAGCCGTCTACTACACTTTTTTGATATGCTTCTTTTGCTAACTTTTTGTCAAAACCTACAATTAACTCTGCATCGGCATCCGCCTCCATTACATACCACATTTCATTTTTACCAAAAGAATTGTGCCGTTCTTTTGCGATTTCATTTCCGGGATGCACCTGAATAGACAGTGGCGTTTTGGCATCTATGAATTTGATTAGCAATGGAAAATCATTTCCAAATTGCTCATAGACAGCCTTGCCTAAAAACGCTCCTTTGTATTCTTTTATTAAGTCTTGCAATGTTTTTCCCTGTAAACTACCAACAGCAACTACCGTTTCTCCGTTTTCTACGTCAGAAATCTCCCAAGATTCTCCAATATTTGTTTCAGAATATTCTTTATTTAAAACTGATTTCAACTTTTCTCCACCCCAAAGCCTATATTTAAAAACGGGAGTAAATTTTAAAGGGTATAATTTCATAGTCTGAATTTTTATTTTTTAAAACGAAAAAACCGAAGTTTTCACTTCAGATTTATAGCGCTATAGCAGCGTGCATATAGTACTCTTACAACCTAACATTTTCAAGGTTTTCTTTTTATTGCAAGTAAAGATAAGGAAACAAAGGATCCAAGTGGATGAAATTATAAAATAATACTACCCTTGAAAATAAAAAGAGTCTAAGAAATCATACAAATTATGAAGATTTAAAAAACTTACTAAAAGAAACCATTATAGAAATTGAAGCAATCGTTCCTAACCTTATGGAGTAGCAGCAAATTCCAATAAAATCAAATGCGCTTCAGATAAGTTGTTTCAATTTCTAATATTAATTTTAAAAATTTTCAAAGAAATTTAAGGTTCAAAAAAAACTTTATTCTTTGCACTAATTTTTATAAAAAATTCGAATAAAATAAGTGGAACGAACAATAACCAGACAATTATTAAAGTTAAAAAACCTCAACTCTTTTATTCACAAAGGGTTGAGGTTTTTATCTGTACAGGCGGAGAGACTCGAACTCTCACACCTTGCGGCACTAGATCCTAAATCTAGCGTGTCTACCAATTCCACCACGCCTGCTTAATTTACAAGTAAACTTGCAATACTTCCGAAGTTTCGGGATGCAAATATAAACAATAGTTCTAAACTACAAACCTGTTCATTATAATTTTTCTACTTTTGATCTAGAAATAAAAAAACCCATTTATGAGTACAATTCAAAACTATATCGAAGAAAATAAAGACCGCTTTTTAGAAGAACTTATAAGTTTGCTAAAAATACCCTCTGTAAGTGCAGACAAGGCGTATAAATCGGCAGTCTTAAATACGGCTGACTTTGTCTTAGAGAGCCTTAAAAAGGCAGGATGTGATCTTGTTGAAATGTGTGAAACTCCAGGATACCCCATTATTTATGGAGAAAAAATTATTGACAAAAACTTACCCACGGTTCTCGTATACGGCCATTATGATGTGCAACCTGCAGATCCTATAGAATTATGGACTTCCCCTCCCTTTGAGCCCGTGATTAAAAAGACAGAAATTCATCCTGAGGGCGCTATTTTTGCCCGTGGAGCTTGTGATGACAAAGGACAAATGTACATGCATGTAAAAGCATTGGAGTATATGACCTCTACTGGAAATTTACCCTGCAACGTAAAGTTCATGATTGAAGGAGAAGAAGAAGTTGGCTCTGAAAGTTTGTCTTGGTTTGTGCCGAGAAATATAGAAAAACTTGCCAATGATGTTATTTTGATCTCTGATACTGGCATGATTGCAAATGATATTCCTTCTATCACAACAGGTTTGCGTGGTTTAAGCTATGTAGAGGTGGAAGTTACGGGACCCAATAGAGATTTACATTCCGGTTTGTACGGGGGGGCTGTAGCAAACCCAATTAATATTTTAACAAAAATGATTGCCTCTCTACATGATGAAAACAATCATATTACCATTCCAGGTTTCTACGACAATGTAGAAGAGTTGTCTGCGGCCGAAAGAGCAGAAATGGCAAAAGCACCTTTTTCTCTAACAGCGTATGAGAAATCGATAGCTATTGGCGCTGTTTATGGTGAGAAAGGCTATTCTACAAATGAAAGAAATGCAATTAGACCTACGTTAGATGTCAATGGAATTTGGGGAGGCTATACTGGGGAAGGTGCAAAGACAGTAATTGCTAGCAAAGCTTTTGCAAAAATATCAATGCGTTTGGTTCCGAATCAAGATTGGAGAGCAATTACAACCTTGTTTAAAAATCACTTTGAAAGCATTGCTCCAGCGGCCGTAAAGGTACTTGTAAAGCCACATCATGGTGGACAAGGATATGTAACACCAACAGACAATATTGCATACCAAGCAGCAAGCAAGGCATATGAAACAAGCTTTGGTAAAACACCAATTCCACAAAGAAGTGGTGGTAGTATTCCTATTGTTGCTTTATTTGAACAACATCTAAAAAGTAAAACAATCTTAATGGGCTTTGGCTTAGATTCTGATGCCATTCATTCTCCTGACGAGCATTTTGGTATCTGGAATTACCTGAAAGGGATTGAGACCATTCCTTATTTTTATAAATATTTCACAGACTTATCAAAAACTGAATAAATGTAAAATTAAGACCTAAAAAAACCGCAACTTATCTCGATAAGCTGCGGTTTTTTTTTTACGAAATCTTTTTTACTAATCTACATTGTCATGTAAAAAGGAATTATTGGATTTATAATCTAAATTTTCACCTGTTTGAATTGCAGTTTTTACCTTGCTAATAGGTGCATTTACACTCAAATCGAGTCCCTGTCTTTTGTAGGCTGGCTGCCGTTCAATTTCATCTATATTCTTACTAAGTTGGTCATTGAATTTATAGTTAAACCCTTTCATTTTTTCGCGTCGCTCCTGCGCTCTTTTCTGAAGCTCAACGATGGTTAAATCTAAAGGAGAAACTTCTTCACTCCTGGTTTCAATCGTATTGATCTCTGCCTGTGGTAGTCTCGTTTTTAATTCAAACTGAACGGTTTCCTCTACTGCTTCCGCCTGTACTTCTTTTGAAGCTAACTGAGAACTTTTACTAATAGTTGGCTTTGCATCAAAATCTTCTAACACAAAACGTGTTTCTTGCACCTGCTGTGCCAAAACAACCTCTTCTGCTCCAAAAACCTCAATATGATTAATATCCACTGGTACTTCTTCGTTAAGTGTATACTTCACCTCTTCCGCTACCTTAACTTCTGTATATGTATTCAGAGGTAAGTCAAATAATAAATCTGCTTTTATTTGGTGTGGCTCCTCCAAGATCTCCTCCACTTCCGGAGTGATATCGGTGATAATGAAATCTTCTTCAGCATCCATATCTAAAGTTATCGCATCCTCAGAAACAACAATATTTTCTATATATTCTGAAGTAGGGATGCTATCCGCCTCTGGATTCAACTTCACGACTTCTTCTTCAATATCTTCCGCTAAGGTATGTACTATTTTCTCGTCCGGTACTGCCGCTATTGGCTGGTCTATGGCAGTGTCAACAGACATCGTTTTTTGGTCAAAATTATAGGTTGCCTTTTGCTCATCCTCTAAGGTATGTACAATCTTTTTAACCTCTGTATTTGTAATTGTACTTTGTTGATCTTTCGCAAAACCGGTCGCTACGATTGTTACCGCAATGGCATCACCTAACTCTTCATCCTCCCCAATACCCATAATAATATTGGCATCATACCCTGCTTCATCTTGAATAAAATCGTTAATTTCTCCTATTTCGTCTAAAGTAACTTCATTGGTACCAGAAACAATTAACAACAGTACGTTTTTAGCACCCGTAATTTTATTATCGTTCAACAATGGTGAATCTAATGCCTTTACAATCGCCGTTTTTGCTCTGTCTACTCCCGCTTCTTTAGCAGAACCCATAATTGCAGTTCCACTATTAGAAAGTACCGTCTTAGCGTCATGTAAATCAATATTTTGCTTATAATGATGTGTAATTACCTCTGCAATTCCACGAGAAGCTGTAGCTAAAACTTCATCAGCTTTAGAGAAACCAGCTTTAAAACCAAGGTTTCCATACACCTCTCTTAACTTGTTATTGTTAATGACAATTAAAGAGTCTACATTTTGGCGCAATTGATCGATTCCTAACTGCGCTTGTGAAGAACGTCTTCTTCCCTCAAAGGCAAATGGCATCGTTACAATACCTACCGTAAGGATGTCCATATCTTTAGCAATTTTAGCAATAATTGGTGCCGCTCCTGTTCCGGTTCCACCACCCATTCCTGCAGTTATAAAAACCATTTTTGTTTGGTTATTTAACATTTGCTGAATCTCCTGCATGCTCTCTTTCGCTGCTTGTGCTCCAATTTCTGGATTGGCACCTGCTCCTAAACCAGAGGTAAGATTTGCACCTAATTGAATTTTATTAGGAACTGGACTATTTTCTAAAGCCTGTGCATCTGTATTACAAATCACAAAGTCTACCCCTCTAATTTGTTGTGTGTACATGTGATTTACTGCATTGCTTCCACCACCACCAACACCAATTACTTTGATGGTATTTGATTGGGTTTTTGGCATGTCAAATAAAATGTTATCGAATTCTGCGCTCATAATAACGTCTCTATTATAATTTAATATTTTCTTATTTATGCTTCTTTACTACTTTACTTAGAAAGCCACGTGCTTGCTACGTACGTTTCCTCTTTGCTACTCTGCGTTGTCTAAAAAGTCTTTTAGACTTTCTATAAACTTCTCAAAGAAGGGTCTTTTTTTTACGGGTCTTGGCACTTCTTCCTGTGCTTTAGGAGTTTCTTCCTGTGCGTTACCAGCGTCCTCTATAACCTCTTCAAGAACGCCTTCTTCTTTAAATTCTTTATTTAAACCTTCCATTAACAAACCAACAGCGGTCGCATATGCAGGACTTGACAATGCTTCATCTGAATCCCCTGCTAAATGTTCGTTCGGAAACCCAACTCTTGCATCCATGCCTGTAATATACTCTACTAACTGACGCAAGTGCTTTAATTGTGCACCTCCACCTGTTAGTACAATTCCTGCAATCAACTTTCCTTTTGCGGTCTCATGTCCATAATTTTTTATCTCTAAATACACATGCTCTATAATCTCCTGAACTCTTGCATGAATAATTTTTGATAAATTCTTTAATGTTATTTCTTTTGGCTCTCTTCCTCTTAATCCCGGAATAGAAACAATTTCTGTTTCTTTATTTTCTCCAGGCCAGGCGGAACCGAACTTAATTTTCAAAAGCTCTGCTTGCTTTTCTATAATTGAACAACCTTCTTTTATATCATCTGTGATTACATTTCCTCCAAAAGGAATGACAGCGGTATGCCTAATAATTCCGTCTTTAAAAATTGCCAAATCTGTTGTACCTCCTCCAATATCAATCAAGGCAACTCCTGCCTCTTTCTCCTCTACACTTAATACTGCCGCAGCAGAAGCTAAAGGTTCTAAAGTAATGTCACTTAAATCTAAGCCTGCACTTTTTACGCAACGACCAATATTTCTAATGGATGAAACCTGTCCAACAACCACGTGGAAATTAGCTTCTAAACGGCCTCCATACATCCCAATAGGTTCTTTTATATCTGCCTGGGAATCTACCTTAAACTCTTGAGGTAACACATGAATAATTTCTTCTCCTGGCAACATTACCAATTTGTGTACTTGATTTACCAAGTTCTCGATATCCGCCTCGTCAATGACCTCATCTGCATTGTTCCTTGTAATATAATCTGAGTGATGTAAACTTCTAATATGCTGGCCTGCGATTCCGACAATAACATCTTCTATCTTCATACCAGAGACACTTTCTGCTTCCTCCACAGCTTGCTGGATAGACTGTATTGTTTGCGTAATGTTACTTACAACACCGCGCTTTACACCTAAACTTTTCGCTTTTCCAATACCAACAACTTCTATTTTGTCATATTCATTTTTACGACCAATCATGGCAATAATTTTGGTGGTACCAATATCTAAACCAACAGCTATTTTATTGTCTTCCATTTTCACTTATTTTGTGCACACAACTTGGTTGTGATATTTTAAAGTAATCCTTTTATAATCTTGTATCGTTTTATTTTTAAAAGTGGTATTGTAAAACGCTTTTAACATACTAAATTTTGTTTTCAACCTTTCTAAACTTCCAAAATCGACCTTGTAATCTCCGCTTCTTACTGAAAACTGAAATGCATCAACGTCAGATTTAAGAATTCCTACAACTTCTTTCTGTAGAAAATCATCCTCTAAAATAGCCGATATCAGTGGCAAAACCAACTGAATATCTGCTGTGCTTTCTACCCCAGAAATCAACAACACCCGCGCCGAATAATTTTCTGACAAAGGCACTTTTACACCCTGCTTGTCAATATAATAAGAGGTTTTACCCCCCATGATTCTAGCAACTGGCACCCGTTGTTTTATCTTGGATTTCAACACCCCTCCAATGGTTAAAAAAACAGCTGCTTTTTCAACATATGGATTTTCAGAGACCTTCTTTTCTAGACTGTATAAATCTATCACAGATTTTGGTTGATTTATCACTGTTTTATTATTTTGTATTAACAATTTATTAACCATTGCATGGGTTAAAAAATTGCCTTTATTTTCCTGAAAACTCACGCGAACTTCCACTATTTTTTTAACCCCACTTCTAGTAGAGGTAAAACCATATAAAAAGCTTAAAACCCCAATAAAACCTACAAAAAAAAGATATTTCAAGCTTCGTCTAAACCTCATGATTCATTGCTTTTAATAGTTCATTTGACACCTCATCTACCAACGCACCAATATCTCCTGCTCCCAGCATAACCACTACTTTCCCTGAGAAATTATTAATATCTTTTAGTAGATTCTTTTTTTGTGTCAATTTTTTGTGCGGATTTTTAATTTTACTCAAAAGCCAATTTGAATCCACTCCAGGGATCGGAATTTCCCTTGCAGGATAAATATCTAATAACAAAATGGCATCAAACTTATTTAAAGCCAATGCAAAATCATCGATAAAATCTCTTGTCCTTGAAAATAAATGTGGTTGAAAAACAACCAACACCTCTCGCTCTGGATACATTTCTCTTACCGCATTCTCAACAGCATTAATCGCGGTTGGATGATGCGCATAATCGTCAATCAATACAAAGTTTTCAGTTTTAATTTTATAGGAAAACCTGCGCGCTACTCCCTTGAAAGTTCCCAAGCATTTTTTTATATTTTCTAATGAAATCCCATAAACATCGGCCATCGCTATGGCTGCTAGTGCATTCATAATATTATGACGTCCAGGAAGCTCAAACGAAATATTTTCAATTTTTGAAGTTGGCGTCTGTGCGTCAAAAATACAACTACCGCTTTCAATTCTTAGATTGAATGCTCGGTAATCTGCAGATGCATCAATTGCGTATGTCAAGCCTTTTAAAGGCAGTCCTTTTGCCACGATTAGTGTGCCCGAGACCCTCTCTGAGAACGCAATAAAAGAATCCGCTAAGGCATCTGGACTTTCATAGCTATCTAAATGATCAGCATCCATAGAGGTTACACATGCAATATTGGGACTTAATTGTAAAAAAGAGCGATCAAATTCATCTGCCTCTACTACACTAATTTCAGTTCCCCCTAGAATTAAATTGGAGTGATAATTTTCCGCAATTCCACCTAAAAAAGAGGTTGCATTGGCAGTTGCCATAATATGCCCTAAAATAGATGAAGTTGTAGTTTTACCATGGGTCCCTGCCACAGCTAAACAGCATGTGTTTTCCGTTATTTTCCCTAATATTTCAGCTCTTTTTAACACGGTAAACTGCTGTGCTAAAAAGTAATTAAGCTGTGTATGATTTTCTGAAACTGCCGGTGTATAAACAACCAACGTATGTTCTTTGTCTAAAAAAGCTGGCAAAATATTTTGCACCACATCCTCAAAATTAATGGCGACTCCTAAACGTTCTAGCTCCTTTGTAATCTTAGAAGGTGTTTTATCATAGCCTGCTATTTTTTTCCCATTCGCAGCAAAATAACGTGCAATTGCACTCATTCCAATGCCTCCAATTCCGACAAAATAAACGGTATGTATCTCTTTTAAATTCAATTATATATCAATTTTTCAACTTCATCAACAATATCTTTTGTTGCTCCAGGGAGCGCCAAGCCTTTTATATTTTCAGACAAACTTTCCAATTTCCCAACATCCATTAACAAGGATTCAAAAACCAACGGAAAAGTATCTAAATCTGATTCCGATATAAGGATTGCAGCATGCTTCTCAACAATGGATTTTGCATTCTTTGTTTGGTGATCTTCTGCCACATTTGGTGATGGAATAAAAAGTACTGGTTTTCCAACAATACAGAGTTCAGAAACAGAACTTGCACCCGCTCTAGAAACAATAATATCAGCAGCTGCATATGCATAATCCATCCTATTTATAAACTCATGTACCTGCACATTTTCGCGCCTATTGTATTTTTTATAGGCTTCAAAGTAGATTTTACCACACTGCCAAATCACTTGAATCTTTTTACTATCAAAAAAATCAAGATTATTTTCTACAAATTCGTTTATTTTTTTAGCTCCTAAACTTCCCCCAAGAATTAAAAGTGTTTTCTTTTTTTTGTCTATTTCAAAGAAAGACTGCCCGTCTTCCCTTTTAAAATGAATGGACAACAAATCCTGTCGCACTGGGTTTCCTGTTTTTATAATCTTAGTATCCGGAAAGAAACGCTCTAAATGATCGTATGCCACACAAATTTTTTTTGCTTTCTTACTTAATAATTTATTGGTAATTCCTGGATATGAATTCTGTTCTTGTATTAGTGTAGGAATTCCTTTCCTACTTGCCATTATTAGTATTGGACCACTTGCAAAACCCCCAGTACCGATGGCAATGTTTGGCTTAAATTTCCGAATTATTTTAGCGGCTCTCCACAAACTATGTATGAATTTAAAAATAAAAGAAATATTTTTAAAACTTATTTTTCGCTGAATACCCGCAATCCACAATCCTTTAATTTTATATCCTGCCTGCGGTACTTTTTCCATTTCCATTTTATCCTGTGCACCCACAAATAGAAATTCGGCATCAGGATGTCTCACTTTTATCTCATTTGCAATTGCAATTGCAGGATAAATGTGACCTCCTGTTCCACCTCCAGAAACTAGTATGCGCATCGAATTTTTCATAGAGCCTTTGCTATTTTAGGAATCGGTTATGAGTGCTTTTGTACAGCATAATTTTTACTACTCTTTTATTATATGGTTTCATGCAATATATCTAATGGATTGTCATCTAAAATATCTTCTTCTGTTTCTTGTTTAGAGGCACTCACACTTAAAATCATTCCGAGCGCAAAGCAAGTCATCCATATCGAAGTTCCTCCGCTACTAATTAACGGCAACGTTTGTCCGGTTACCGGAAATAAACTTGTGGCTACCGCCATATTTATGGTTGCTTGAAATACAATCGGCAGGCCAACTCCAATGACCAATAACATTCCAAAAACAGTAGTCGTTGTTCTCAAAACAACAAAGACTCTAAACAACAATAAGAAATAAATAAATACAACTGAAACTGCGCCTATAAGACCATATTCTTCAACAATAATAGCATAAATAAAATCTGATGACGATTGTGGCAAAAAGTTTTTCTGTATACTTTTCCCTGGACCAACTCCTAAGGGACCTCCTGTTGCAATGGCAATTTTAGCCTTTTCAACTTGATATGCATCTTTGCCTTCTGTACTTGAAAAGCTAACAATTCTGCTTTGCCAAGTTTGGACTCTATTGGGCATTGCATCTGGAAAAGCTTTGGCGATTAACACAAAAAAAGACAGTGCTAAGATTCCAGTAGCTAAGATAAATCCAATATATTTTAAGGGGTATCCCCCTACAAAAACAAGGACTAAAATCATGGTGAAAATAATTGCTGTTGTGGAGAAATTAGCAGGTAAAATCAAAAACAAAACCAATCCTACTGGCAACCATAACTGAATCAGGCTCTGTTTAAAAACCACTTCTTTTTCTTTATTTCTAGCCAAATATCTTGCAACAAATACCATTAAAACGAGCCCTGCCAAAGTAGAGGTCTGAAAACCAATACCTACAAACGGGATGCGTATCCAACGACTTGCATTCGCACCACTAATCATCGTTCCTTGCGCCAAAGTGTATATTAACAAAACAATTACAACGGGCATCATTAAGACAGACCCTCCAGAAAAATAGCGATATGGAATTTTATGCACCCCATAAAGTACTGCAAATCCCATAATTAATAAAACCATATGTTTCACTAGATATCCAAATGTAGAACCAACCCCTACACCATAGACCAAATTGGTACTTGCGCTATATACAGGCATAAATGAGAAAATTGCCAAAGCTGCAAAAATTGCCCAAATAGTTCTATCTCCTTTTATATGTTGAAAAATATTTTTCATTAACCCAAACTAGATTCTTAGTGTATTAAAATTTTATTAATAAGGTTTATATCCTCGTAATTTTTAAAGATTTCTTACTGCACCTTTAAACTGACGTCCTCTGTCTTCGTAATTTTCAAACAAATCAAAACTTGCACATGCCGGAGAAAGCAATACGGCATCTCCATTCTCTGATAATTTGTGTGCTACTTTTACCGCTTCTTCTGCTCCTGCTGTTTCCACAACAATATCAACAACACTGCCAAACATGTCCTTTATTTTTTGATTGTCAAGACCTAAACAAACAATTGCTTTTACCTTTTCTCTTACCAACGGTAATAAATCGCTGTAATCATTTCCTTTATCTACCCCACCAACAATCCATACTGTTTGGCGATCCATGCATTCTAAAGCATAAAAAGTAGCATTTACATTTGTTGCTTTTGAGTCATTAATATATTCTACTCCTTTTACTTTTGCAACGTTCTCTAAACGATGTTCCACCCCTTCAAAATTGGCTAAACTTTCTTTAATGGTCTCTTTTCTAATCTGCAATAACTGTGCAGCCATTGTTGCGGCCATTGTGTTTTTAACGTTGTGATTTCCTTTTACTGCTAAAGTTGATATTGGCATCTTGAATGTGTCTTTATTAATGTTGATTATTATATTATTATCCTTTAAGAAAGCGCCATATGCGAGTTCTTTTTTTAATGAAAAGGGTAGTAGTTGTGCTTTTGTTTGGTGTGCTTTTAGCCAGGTATTGATGGCTTCGTCATCTGCATCATAAATGAGATAATCACTTGCTTTTTGATTTTTTGTGATTCTGAATTTTGAGGCAATGTATTTTTCAAAGTCGTAATCATACCGATCCAAATGATCTGGCGTAATGTTTGTTAAAATTGCAATATGACTGTTGAAGTTTTCAATACCATCCAATTGAAAGCTACTCAACTCTAGCACATAATTTTCTTGAGCTCCCTGCGCAATTTGCTTCGCAAAACTGATTCCAATATTGCCTGCAATTCCTACCTTTAGTCCGGCATCTTTTAATATGTGATGCACCAACATCGTGGTCGTAGTTTTTCCATTTGAACCTGTAATGCCAACAATCGTCGCCTCGGTATACTTTGCGGCAAATTCAATTTCAGAAATTACAGAAATTCCTTCTGCCTTTAATTTTAAAACCAATGGCACAGTTTCAGGAATCCCTGGACTTTTCATCACTAAATCTGCTACTAAAACCTTACTTTCCGTGTGCTTGTTTTCCTCAAATAAAATTTCATGCTTTAAAAGCACTTCTTTATATTTTCTAGCAATTTCACCAGCGTCAGAAACAAAAACCTCATATCCTTTTTGTTTTCCTAAGACAGCGGCACCAACACCACTTTCTCCTCCACCAAGAACCACAAGTTTCCCCGCTCCAAAAGAGCTTGTAACTGCCTGTTTATTTATTTCTTGATGCTTCATTTTAATCGCTTGCTAAAAATTTATTTATTCCTTCTTTTTTATCTCAATTTGAGTGTTACTATTGTAAGCACCGCTAATAGAATTCCTATAATCCAAAAGCGAACTACAATTTTACTTTCATGAAAGCTTAATTTTTGATAGTGATGATGTAATGGTGCCATTCGAAAAACTCTTCTCCCAGCTCCAAATTTATTTTTTGTGTATTTAAACCAGAAAACTTGAATGATTACTGACAAATTTTCGATTACAAAAACTCCTGCGAGTATGGGCAACAGCAATTCTTTTCGAATTGCAATTGCAATCACAGCAATAATTCCACCAATGGTTAAACTCCCTGTATCCCCCATAAATACTTGTGCAGGATAGGTATTATGCCAAAGAAAACCAATAAGTGCACCTGCGAAAGCAAGAATAAAAACAGTCATTTCTCCAGAGTTCGGGATGTACATGACATCTAAATAATCTGCAAAAACAATATTCCCAGAGACCCAGGCAAAAACCGCCAGTGTAACCACTATTATAGCCGAAGAACCTGCTGCCAAACCATCAATACCATCTGTTAAATTTGCCCCGTTAGAAATACCAGTAACAATAAACACTGCGATAAAAATAAAAACGATCCAACCGTATTGCTCGTATCCTTCGCCTAAAAAACGAAGCGCTTTTGTGTAGTCTAATTCGTTATCTTTTAAAAAGGGAACTGTTGTTTTGGTTGATTTGTGGGCAGGTCCAAAAACAGTTGTCCTGCCATTTTCTTGCACTATTTGCTGGGCTGCTGGCAATTGCTCTTTAATCGTAACATCTTCATGAAAATAAAGCATAGAACCCACAATAATTCCCAACCCTACCTGTCCAAGAACCTTAAACTTCCCTTTTAAACCTGCTTTGTCCTTTTTAAATACTTTAATATAATCATCTAAAAAACCGATTAAGCCCATCCAAACGGTTGTGATTATTAAAATAATTACATAGATATTATCTAATTTGGCTAATAAAAATACCGGAATCAAAGTGGCTAAAATAATAATGATACCTCCCATCGTTGGAGTACCCGCCTTTTGAATCTGACCCGCTAGCCCTAAATCTCTTACGGATTCTCCAACCTGTTGCTTTTGTAAGAATGCAATAATTCTTTTTCCATTAATTGCAGAAATCAACAATGATAAGATGAAAGCTGCCGCTGCTCTGAATGTAATAAATTGAAAGACACTAGCTCCTGGGAAACTAAATTGACTTTCTAAATATTCGAATAAATAATACAGCATTTTTATTAATTTTTTAATTGATTAAAACAGTTTTTTACTTCCTCTAAATCATCAAAATGAATTCGAACTCCATTTGTTTCTTGATAATTTTCATGTCCTTTTCCTGCGATGAGAATAATGTCCCCAGCTTCGGAAAACTTACAAGCTGTTTTAATCGCCTGCTTTCTATCTAAAATGGTAAGTGTTTTTTTATAATTTTCTGCCGAAATACCAGCTTCCATCTCTTCTAAAATAGTTTGCGGATTTTCTGTTCTTGGATTGTCTGATGTGAAAATTACTTGCGTACTTAAGTGTGAAGCAATATGCGCCATTTTTGGTCTTTTTGTTGTATCCCGGTCGCCGCCGCAGCCCACCACTGTAATCACTTTTTCAGCACCCGTCTTAATGTCATTGATTGTCTCTAAGACATTCTTCAAAGCGTCTGGGGTATGTGCATAATCTATAATAGCAGTAACTCCGTCTTGTGAAATCACATATTCAAAACGACCACTTACACTCTCTAATTCACTTAGTATCGTTAAAACCTCCAACTTTTCTAAACCTAGTAATGCTGCGGTTGCAATAATTGCGGTTATATTGTAAATATTAAAAACACCTATTAATTTTGTCCAAACCTCGGTTCCCCCGACCGAGATCAAGGTCCCTGACAATTGTTTTTCTAAAATCTTAACCTTAAAATCGGCAGCCGTTTTTAAGGCATATGTTTTTTTTGTTGCTTTGGTATTTTGCAACATAAAATGCCCGTTTTTATCATCGATATTGGTAAGTGCAAATGCAGATTTTGGCAATGCATCAAAAAAATGTTTTTTTACGTTTCTGTATTCTGCAAACGTTTCATGATAATCTAAATGGTCATGAGAAAGATTTGTGAAAATTCCACCAGCAAACGTTAATCCTTCCGTTCTTTTTTGATGAATTCCATGAGAACTCACTTCCATAAAACAAAAATCTACACCAGCATCGATCATTTTATCTACATACGAATTGATTGTGATAGAATCTGGAGTGGTATGTGTTGCGTTGAACGCGATTTCATCCACAACCACCTTCACGGTAGATAGCAAACCAACCTTATATCCTGCCTTTTTAAATAATTGATACAATAGTGATGCTATTGTTGTTTTTCCATTTGTACCTGTTACCCCAATCAATGGGATTTTAGAAGAAGGATTGTCATAAAAATTTGAGGCCATAATTGCAAGTGCAACTTTTGTATCCGCCACTTGAATGTATGTAATTCCTTCTTTTTGTGCTGTCGGAAAGTCCTCGCAAACAATTACAGTTGCACCCAATTCCAAAGCTTTAGCGATGTATAAATGACCGTCTACTGCAACGCCCTTTACCGCAATAAAAACCGTGTTTGGTGCTGTTTTTCTCGAATCAAAAACAAGGTTTTTTACTTCAATATTCGTCGCACCAAAAATTTTAGTGATTGCAACCTTATATAGTATGTCTTTTAAATTTTTCAGACTATGATAATTTTAGAATAATAGTTCTTCCTTTTATTAATTTCGTTCCTTTTTTAAGAGATTGAGATTGCACCTTACCAACTCCAGAAATTTTTACTTTTAAGCCAATATTTTCTAATAAAGACAAGGCATCCATTCCGGACATCCCCCGTACATTTGGTATTTTACTGTAGTTTTCCTGAAGCTTATCCTCGTATTTTAAATATGCTTTCTCAATTTCAGCAAACCTTACCTGCTCGTTTACAACTTGATTGTCTATGGGAGTTGTTGTGTATATTTTCTGAGCAATCTCTTTAAAAACTGGTGCAGCAACCGTAGCTCCATAGTAGCCTTTTTCTTTCTTGGGCTCATGGATGACTACAATACAAGAATACTTAGGGTTTTCCGCAGGAAAAAAACCTGCAAAAGAAGCAACATAATGCCTGTTAGAATATCCAGCAGCAACCGTCTTGCCATTTTTATCTAGGTGTTTTGGAAGGTATTTTTTAGCAGTTCCTGTTTTTCCCGCCATGGAAAAATTAGAAGAATAAATATTATTTGCTGTTCCTCGAACGACTACATTTTCCAATATTTTTCTAACCTTACTCAAGGTAGTGTCCGAAGCAATTTTTGGATTTAAAACAATCGTTTCAAAAAGTTTTTCAGTTTTATCCTGCTTTCTTAATTCTTTTATGAAACGCGGCTTCACCATCACTCCATTATTTGCAACTGCATTATAAAACATGAGTGTTTGCATTGGCGTCACTGAAATCCCATACCCCCAAGACATCCATTCTAAAGAAATTTTATTCCACCTTTTATCAGAAGGTATTGGCACTATAGGCTTGCCTTCTCCCTTAATCTGAAAACCAATTGGTTTTGTAAAACCATAGGACTCAATTTTTTTTATAAATTTTTCAGGCTGATGGTCGTAGTGCTTTTTAATTAATTTTACAATTCCAACATTAGAGGAAACCTCTAATACTCTGGCGGCAGAAATTTTACCATAGCCCCCTTTATGAGAATCTTCAACTTTAGAACCGTGTATATATATCCTACCTTTTTCAGTATCTACTACGGTAGCGGTATCTATCATCTTATCATCTAAAGCTGCAATTAAACTGGCCAATTTAAAAGTAGAACCTGGCTCATGACTTTCCCAAACGGCATAGTTTCTTTTTTCGTAGTAGGTTCCTTTTTTTGTTATCCCTAAATTAGAAATCGCTTTAATTTCTCCCGTTGCAGTTTCCATTACCACTGCACAACCGTGATCTGCCTCAAAGTACTCTAACCTTCTTAACAACGCATGGTGAGTAATATCTTGAATATTTACGTCTATTGTCGTAATAATATCATGTCCATCAATCGGTTCTTTTTCATTGTAATCTGCAATTGGTTTCCATTGGTTTTTAGCAATTTTCTGCTCCCACCTCAGTCCATTTTCACCTTGCATATATGCTGCAAATGCTCCTTCAATTCCTGCCTCTCCTCTAAAATCATCGTACCCAATGGTACGCGCGGCTATTTTACCAATAGGATGTGCTCTTTCTGTGCGCTGCTTTGCAATAAACCCACCTTTATAAACTCCAAGATTAAAAATTGGGAACTCTCTCATTTTTAGATAGTCTGTATACCCGATATTTCTTGTAATTAAAAAATAACGCCTCTTTTTATTTTTAGCCCTTCTTAAAGTCTTTTCATAGTAGCTTGCTGTGGACCCCAACATATTTGAAAGTTCAACAGACAGCCCTTTGACGTGCTTTTCAAAAACAACGGGATCTACAGTCACTAAATCCATAAAAACATTAAACTTAGACATGGAAGTAGCCAGTAAGTTGCCGTCTGCAGCATACACGTTTCCTTTATTTGCGTATATTGTATCTTGTCTTATTGTAAGTTCTGTTGCTAACTTCCTGTAGGCGTCTCCTTGGACATACTGAAGATTGATCACTCTCAAAATTATTGCCAATAAAAACACCGTCATAAAAACTGCTACCAAGTAGAATTTAGTAAGAATGTTTTTTTTCTGAGTTGCCAATGTTGCTTATTTTAATTCGTTATTTTTATTTTCTTTGGTGGCGTTTGAGAAGGATGTAGGCCTCTTAATTTCGCTTTTGCCCTGATACTCGACTCCATTTTCATTCGCATTAAAATAGTACCCGTATCTACATATTCTGCCCTTAATTCTCTTTTTAGTTTATTTAATTCTGAAATTGCAATAACCTTCCTGTCTGAATTATGAGCACTGGAAATCATTATCAAAAGCAAGCCTACTACGAAAATGATAATTCGCCAATTTTTAAAAGCAGATTCATCTGTAAGGAAACTTCCTCTCAGAAAACCATACACTCCTTTTTTAATTTTAGACATGTTACTTTTTTAAAGTTGCGATTCTTAATTTGGCACTGCGAGCTCGATTGTTTATTTTAACCTCTTTCGCATCGGGAACTATTAATTTCCCTACTTTCTGCATCGGAACTTCTATATTTCCGAAAACGTCTTTTTCTGGCTCACCAATAAACAATCCTGTTCTAATAAACCGCTTTACCAATCGATCTTCTAAAGAATGATAAGAAATAACACTCAGTCTTCCTTGCTCTTTTAATAAGTTGGGTGTTTGTAATAAAAACTCTTTCAACACCTCTAATTCTTCATTTACTTCAATTCTAATCGCTTGAAATATTTGTGCCAATATTTTGTGTTCTACTGCATTTGGTAAATATTGCTGAAGTGCGGCTTTTAACTGAAAGCTTGTTTCTATCTTCTCTTCCTGTCTCTTTTCTACAATGGTTTTTGCAATATTTCTAGAGTTTCTTAACTCTCCATACAGAAACAAAATTTCTGCTAATTTTTCTTCTGAATAGCTGCTAATAATTTCCTTAGCAGAAATTTTAGACTTCTGATTCATTCTCATATCTAAGTCACCGTCAAATCGGGTAGAAAAACCTCTTTCGGCTTCGTCAAACTGGTGTGAAGAAACACCTAAATCTGCTAGAATACCATCTACCTTTTTTACACCATGAAATCTTAAAAACCTTGCGATATACCTAAAATTTTCAGGAATTAAAGTAAAACGGGCATCCTCAATTATATTTTCTAAAGCGTCTGGGTCTTGGTCAAAACCAAACAACCTGCCCGACGCACCAAGCCTATTTAAAATTTCTCGTGAATGACCTCCCCCACCAAACGTAACATCTATATAAATGCCGTCTTCTTTAATGGCGAGCGCATCAACACTTTCTTTTAGTAAAACTGGACTATGATACTTCATCAAATTCTGTATTTCCCATTACCTCTTCAGCCAACACTGCAAAATCTACTGTAGCATCGTCAATTGCTTTTTCGTATTTCTCTTTATCCCAAATTTCTATAATATTAACCGCAGAGGATAAAACCACCTGCTTAGAAATTCCAGCAAAATCAGCTAAATCTTTGGGAATCAAAACTCTTCCAGCGGCATCAAACTCTACTATTTTTACACCTGCCGTAAACCTTCTAATAAAGTCGTTATTCTTCTTAACAAACTTGTTCAACTTGTTAATCTTAGTCATTATTAGCTGCCACTCTTCCATAGAATACATCTCTAAACAAGGCTGAAAAACTGCTCTTTTTATAACAAAGCCTTCATTCAAAACTGGCTGCAACTGCTTTTTCAGGGCAGAAGAGAACAACACCCTACCTTTCGTATCTGCTTTACATTCATATGTACCAATTAGACTTATCACGAATAAATTATTTTATAGATATCAAAAATATATAAATAATACCACTTTTTACCACTTTTCACCACATTGTTAATAAGTAAATAGATTTGCCACTAAAAAAGAGAGTGTACCTCCTTTAAAAGACCAAATAATGTGATTTATATAAAAGATATTTATGTTATAAAAAAGAATTACATTTGCGTTTAAGTAAAATGAATGGAATGATGACTGACAAGTTACAAACTGAGGGGAAATTCACATATGCAGAGGCAGGGGAAGGACCTGCTATTATTGTTTTACATGGATTAATGGGGGCTCTAAGTAATTTTGGAGATACCTTTGACCACTTCTCTAAGAATGGGTACAAAGTGTTAATTCCTGAATTACCATTGTACTCACTTCCCTTAATAAAGACCAATGTTAAAAATTTAGCTGACTTTTTAGTTGATTTTATTGAACTAAAAAAATTAGATAAAGTAATATTATTAGGAAACTCTTTAGGTGGACACATTGGTTTATACTTTACAAAACATCACCAAGAAAAAGTGCGCGCACTCATTTTAACTGGAAGTTCTGGTTTGTATGAAAAAGCCATGGGTGATAGTTTTCCTAAAAGAGGAAACTACGAATACATTAAAGAGAAAACGCAAGGTGTTTTTTACGACCCCGAGATAGGGACGAAAGAATTGGTGGATGATATCTTTAAAATTGTAAATGACAGGAGCTCTGTGATTAGAACGCTAGCAATCGCGAAAAGTGCTATTCGTCACAACATGTCAGGTGATTTACCTGCAATGAAACAACCTACTTGCTTAATTTGGGGAAAACAAGATGTAGTAACTCCGCCAGAAGTAGCAGTAGATTTTCATAAAATATTACCGGACTCTGATTTGTTTTGGATTGACAAATGTGGACATGCTGCCATGATGGAGAGACCCCAAGAATTCAATACAATTCTTCACAACTGGCTCAAGTCCAGAAACATATAATTTAATGAAAATTAAGTCGGCAGAATTTATAATGAGTAACAGCAATGTTATGAAAGCCCCCACTGAAAGAATGCCAGAATATGCTTTTATAGGCCGTTCTAATGTTGGAAAATCTTCATTGATTAATATGTTAATGGAGCGAAAAGATTTGGCTAAAATCTCTGGGAAACCAGGAAAAACCCAACTTATAAATCATTTTAAAATAAATGAAGAGTGGTTTTTGGTAGATCTACCTGGTTATGGCTATGCATCGGTTTCTAAAAAGAAAAGAGTAATCTTTCAATACTTTATAGAGAACTATTTTAAAGAAAGAGAGCAACTAGTTTGTACTTTTGTACTGATAGATTCAAGACACGATCCTCAAAAAATTGATTTAGACTTCATGCAGTTTTTAGGAGAAAATCAAATTCCCTTTTGTATTGTTTTCACCAAGGCAGATAAATTAGGTAGCTCTAAGTTGAACAAACAAATTACTTCTTACAAGAAGAAGTTACTGCAACACTGGGAAACGTTGCCAACATCTTTTTTAACTTCCTCCGCTACTAGTTTGGGAAGAGATGAGTTTTTAAGCTTTATCGACGGTGTAAATGAAGACGTAGCCAAAGATTTTAAATAAGCAGTTGGTAAGCACACTTTATTATTCAAGTATTCTATGAACTCCACGAAAGAGAACTTACAGGTTTTATTTGAAGACAATCACATTATTATAGTAAACAAAAGGTCCGGAGATATTACACAGGGTGATAAAACCGGTGATCAGCCTTTGAGTGATGTAATCAAAGCGTATGTAAAGGAAAAGTACAACAAGCCTGGAGAAGTTTTTATTGGCACTGTTCACCGATTAGACAGGCCCACTTCTGGAATTGTAATTTTCGCGAGAACCTCTAAGGCCTTAACGCGTCTAAACAAAATGCTGCGAGACAAAATAATTGACAAAACATATTGGGCACTCGTAAAAAATGCCCCAAATAAAGCTTCTGATACACTTACAAACTTTTTAAAAAAAGACACAAAAAAGAACAAATCCTTTGTCTATAAAAAGGAAATCGAAGGAAGTAAAAAAGCAACTTTACATTATACCGTGCTTAAAAAATTAGAGAACTATTCTTTGCTAGAAATAGATCTAGAAACAGGCAGACATCACCAAATTAGAACCCAGTTGTCACATATTGGAAGTGTAATCAAAGGGGATTTAAAATATGGAGCTTCCCGATCAAACAAGGACGGAAGCATTAGTTTACATGCTCGGAAAATAAAATTCATTCATCCGGTTTCTAAAGAAGAAATAGCCATTACTGCACCCACACCAATAGACGTGATTTGGAATGCTTGTTGCTAAATTTACTTAATTTCTAAGGAAGTAAATTGGAAAGAAGTGCCATCAAACAGTCCCTTGTCTGATAATTTGAGCGAAGGAATCACCAATAATGCCATAAAAGATAAACTCATAAAGGGCGCACTTAAAGCACTCCCCATCTGTTTTGCCATGCCGTCTAATTCAGCATATGCGTTTCCTATTTCATGTGCAGATAAATCAGACATAATCCCTGCCACTGGCAATGGAACTATTTTTTCTGTAGCTGCAGTAACCGCACAAATACCACCGCTATTTTCTATAATTAAATTCACAGCGCGACAGAGCGCGGTATCAGAAACTCCTACAGCAATAATATTATGAGAATCATGTCCCACGGAGCTTGCAATTGCACCCTCCTTAATTCCGAAATTTTTAATAAATGCAATGGCTGGAACCTCATTTTTATAACGGTTTACAACCGCCATTTTCAGAACATCCGTACTGGTATCGGAAACCAAATTACCCCCTATAATTTTAGAGTTTGCCTCCAATTGATTGGTTACCAACTCGCCATCTAAAGCCTCAATAACTCTAATTTTTTCTGATGATGCCTCAAATCTAAAATCAGTTATTTCCTTTTTGTCAGTATTAAAATTATTTAATATTTCAAAAGGAACAGACTTCACAAAACTTTTGCCATTTTTAGCTACCAAATTCCCATTTATGTAAGTTTCCAAAACGTTAAAGTGCGCTAAGTCCTCCACTAAAATAAAGTCTGCGACCGCTCCTTGATGCAATAAACCAACGTCTAAATTGTAATGCTTTACTGGGTTTATACACGCCACTTGCAATACTTTAAAAACATCTATTCCCTTCGCAACAGCCCTTGCACACAATTGATTTATATGCCCTACTAATAAATCATCTGGATGCTTATCATCTGAGCAAAACATCATATTTTCAAAATTCTCTGGCAGCAGGTCAATTAAAGCCTCAAAGTTTTTAGCAGCACTTCCCTCTCTAATAAGCACCTTCATCCCTTTCTGTAACTTCTCTAAAGCTTCAGCAGCGGTAAAACACTCATGATCTGTAGAAATTCCTGCAGCAATATATTTGGTTGCATCTTCTCCTCTCAATCCCGGAGCATGTCCATCTATAGGTTTATTATTGTTTTTTGCATGTTGTATTTTTTTAAGGACTTCTGAATCATCAAATAAAACCCCAGGATAATTCATCATTTCTGCAAGATACTTGATGTCCGGATTTTCCATCATCCGTTTGACTCCATCTGCATCTATAATGGCACCAGCGCTTTCAAATGAGGTTGCAGGCACACAACTTGGAGCCCCAAAATTAAATTTTAATGGAACTTTCTTTCCATTTTCAATCATAAATTCTACGCCTTGAACTCCTAGTACATTTGCAATTTCATGTGGATCAGAAACCGTAGCAACGGTACCGTGAATTACTGCAATTTTTGCAAATTCTGAAGGAACTAACATCGAACTTTCTATGTGAATATGGGCATCTACAAAACCCGGTAAAATAAAATGATTGCTGTTGTGCTGCACCTCTCGAATTGCCACAATCTTTCCATCCTCAACTTCAACTTCTCCTTTAAAAATTCGTTTGTGTAAGATGTCAACAATATTTCCTTGTACAATCATTTTCAAAATTATTTACGACAAATTTACAAAGAATAAAAGCCGCCATAAACATTATAACGGATAGATTACTTGATCTAAAGAAACATCAAACTCGTTAACATCTACTATCTTTTCAATGGGTGTAAAAAAATTTAATCCAATCAATCGTGCATCCGCTCGACATTTTAATAAAAAACGATCATAAAAACCTTTTCCATAACCCACTCTAAATTTTTTATCATCAGAGATTAACATTGGAATAAAAATTAAATCTAATTTATTTTCTTCGACTAATTCTGCAGCTACAGGTTCTAAAACCCCAAATTTATTCAACGATAAAACGGTATCCTTTTCTAAATAAAAATGTGACAATGTATTGTCTTTAAAATTGCATTTACTTACTACAATCCGTTTATTTTTATTTCTAAAATAGGTAATTAAAGGTGTGGTATCTATCTCTTTAAATTTAGGCATGGATAGAAATAAATGCACATTTTTAACAGTAGAAAAATCTAAGTTATAAATCTGCTGGTATATATTTTCTTGCAAACCCTTAATTTGGATTTCAGTTAGGTCCTTTCTTTTTTGCTTGTAAAGCGCTCTAAGTTCTTGCTTTTTCATTTTACAAATCCTTTAATATTACTTGTATTTTTTTTGTCAATCCTTTCACCACCATAATATAAGAATGATTGATGAGTTCTTGAACCAGATCATCTGAAACATCACTATTATTTACAGCTACTGTATTCCAATGCTTTTTGTTCGAATGCCAACCCGGTTGCACACCCTCATAGACTTCTCGTAATTCTTGTGCTTTCTCAGGGTCACATTTTAAATTGACACCTTGTGCACCTTGCTCCCACTTATCTATTCTTGTAGATGCAAAAATTTTATCCATCACTTTAAAAACCAGAGTTGCGTTATCAAAAGGAAAGTGCTCTGTTACTCCTTTTTTTGACAAACAAAAATCTCTTAATTGCGCTATGTGCATTTTTAATTTTTATGAAGATTCATTTAAAAAGGATTTTAAAAATTCTAAACTTTCTTTTGGGTTTTCCTCCATAGGAACATGACCTGAATTTTCTAAAATAACCAGTTTAGAGTTCGGCAGCATGCTATCCATTCTTTTTCCATTTCCTAAAGGAATCCAAGTATCTTTTGCTCCCCAAATTAACAAGGTAGGTGTCTTTATACTTTTTAACTTTACTAAATTTACTTTTTCAGCTACATTGAAATCCGTTTTTGCTCTCTCTATAAAAGCCTTTCTATTTCCTGTTCTCAAAGACATTTTATGATACCGTGTAACAAGAGCGTCTGTAACTTTTAATTTATCAGCATATACTTGCTCTATATTTTTCCGAATAATAAACTTGGGTGTAATGTACAAAAACAACGAATTTAAGATTGGTGTTTTTGCCATTTTAAAAATTGGTGGCTGTGGGGTAAAAGTTGGCAAACCACTGGCATCTATTAAAATAAGTTTGAGTACTTTCTCTGGGTATTCTGCCGCATAATTCCAAGCAATATTTCCTCCTAAAGAATTTCCTGCTAAATGGAACGTATCCAACTTTAGTTTCGATACAAACTGTTGTAAAAACTTGGTGTAGCTATCTATGGAATAATCTGCATTTCCATTTGGACCTGTTAATCCAAATGCCGGAAGGTCTAAGCGAATAACTCTGAAACTTTTTGTGAGTTGCGTTGTCCAATCGTCCCAGGTATGCAAAGAAGCTCCAGTTCCATGAATTAAAACGATTGGAAATCCTTTTCCTTCATCCCTGTAATGCACTTGCATTCCTTCAATATCTATAAATTGAGAATGTGCATTTGCATAAGTTTTTTTCAACTCTTCCGCAGTAATATCTACATAAGAAGCATTGTAAATTACAACCGCTAAAAAAATACCGATTCCTAAAAAAAACCACTGCTTGCTTTTTATTTTTTTGAAACGCTTCACTTTATGATTTTATACAAAATAGGCTTGCTTGGAGTCGCATCATTTTCAAATGGTGCAATCATTAAATTTAACAGGTACTCTCCATCTTCAACCGCATTTGGCACGTATATAAATTCTGTAATAGTAGCGTCTAAACGAACTTTACCAGCAGTATTCCAAAATGCATTGTGCACTAATAAGCGCCCATCATCTTTCTCTTTATCCACAGAAGGCAGGTCTATTAATAAATGTTTTATTCCTTTTTCCCGCAAATACACAGCCGCCTCCTCTAATAAATAGGGTGGGTTTGTATTCGAATACTGCATTGATTTCTTGTATTTTAAATTTGGCATCGTCCGAATAATAATGGCGTCTCGTTTCTTATTTCTCAAAGCAGTTTTAAGTTGTTTCTCAGAGATTACAAAATCCTCTCCGCTACTTTCAGGAGCAACGGTAACCACTTCTGCTACAAAAAAATAATGTTTCAGATTCTGATTTATAGAATGAAATTCTTCAGTAATGTGGCCTACACACTCTGTATGCGTAATATGTGCATGTGGATTAAAATGTATGTTGTTAAAGTTGACAACAGCACCTTCGGACACCTTAGCAATTTCACCGTCAAAGTCTACTGGGAATATTTTTGGGACTCCTACATACCAAGCATTCACATTTTTTTTTGACATGTCTATGGCAACAGAAATATCAATGGGTTCAGAAACATCAATTGTAATTTTCCTGGAATTGTACTCTATAATTGCTTTCATATGCCCTGAAATTATTTCATTTTATTTTAAATGTAAATATAAGTTTTTAAACAAACAGTGTATACCAATTTTAAGCAATTGAAAAAGAATACCTATTAATTCAACATGAAAAGATCCGCAGCAATTCCGTCTACAAGAAACCTTCCTTTCTCTCCTGTCTTCAAGGTTCCATTTTCAACAAACAACAAGGTTTCCTCGATGTGTTTTTTAGACTGATTTTGTAGATAGTCTAAATATTTTTTTCCAAAATTATCTTTAATTTTCTCTAAAGAAACTCCCCAAATAGTTCTCAAACCTGTCATGACAAACTCATTGTATTGGTCTGTGGTAGAGAGGGTTTCTCTTTCTATGGGCAATACATTCTCTTGAATGGATTTGATATACTTTGTGTTGTTTTTAATATTCCAACTGCGTTGTTTTCCATCAAAGGAATGTGCAGAGGGTCCAATACCCAAGTAGGCAACTCCCAACCAATACGAAGAATTATTTTTACTAAAAAACCCTTCTTTTCCGAAGCTAGATACCTCATATTGTATAAAACCTCCAATAGCCAATTCCTTTATTAGAATCTGAAATTGTTCTTGTGTCTTCGCATCATCTACATTTTTAATTTTTCCCTTTTCGATCATTGTTTTTAGGGCAGTATGTGGCTCTACTACAAGCGCATAACTTGATATGTGTGGGATTCCAAAACTCAGTGCTATTTTTATATTCGCCAACCATTCCTCATTCGTGCAACCCGGAATTCCGTAAATTAAATCTAAAGAGATATTCTCAAAATAACGCGTTGCCAACACCAATGATTTTTTTGCCTCTGCTGCATTATGGGCACGATTCATTAACTTTAAATCTTTTTCAAAAAAAGACTGGACACCAATACTCAGTCTGTTTATTGGTGATTTAGAAAGTGCTATTATTTTTTCTTCAGACAAGTCATCAGGGTTCGCCTCTAAAGTAATCTCTGGATTCTTTACAACTTCAAAGTTCAGGTAAACAGCGGCTATTAATTCCTTGATCTCTGACGCACTTAGCACAGATGGTGTACCTCCTCCAAAATAAATAGTTTCTATGGTAGTGTCTCCCAATTCCTCTTTTCGCAATGCGATTTCCTTGATTAGAGCAACAATCATATCTTCTTTTTTCTTTAAGGAAGTCGAAAAATGAAAATCACAATAAAAACATGCTTGCTTGCAAAAGGGTATGTGAATATATATACCTGCCATTATTTCTTAACTCGTTTTTCATTTTCTTTCACAAAACTACTCCAGCCTGAATAATTTTTACCTCCAACAACCCTTCCTGAATTATAAAAATGACAAACTGCGGCAGCTAAGCCATCCGTAGCGTCTAAGTTCTTTGGCAATGTTTTTAAATTTAATAAGGACTTTAACATCAAAGCAACCTGTTCTTTACTGGCATTACCATTCCCCGTAACTGCCATTTTTATTTTCTTTGGCAGGTATTCTGTAATCGGAATTTCACGAGACAAACCCGCAGCCATGGCTACTCCCTGCGCCCTACCTAACTTCAACATCGATTGTACATTTTTTCCAAAAAAAGGCGCTTCAATCGCAATTTCATCAGGATTGTACGTGTCGATCAATTCAATCGTTCGTTCGAAAATTAATTTTAGTTTTAAATAGTGATCATCGTATTTTTTTAACATTAATTCATTCATCTGAATGAACTCCATTTTTTTACCAACAACCTTTATCAAACCAAAACCCATAATTGTAGTTCCTGGATCAATTCCTAAAATAATTTTTTCTGTTTTTACCATAGCTGTATTTGAAAGTACTTCGGATATAAACCACAATTTTACAAATGGATTGCCGTAGCAATTTTCCTACTAAAAAGTATGAATTAACGTCTTATAAACAACACACTGTGCTCGAATATACAAATTTAAACAATTATTTTGGTTGCTGATAACACTGTGGATTGTATTTATTTCCATGCCATTCCTAGAAATTTAGTCTTCTAAAAAAATGCTTCCCTATTAAAATAAAGCATTTAAAATAGCCTCCATTTTAAACCATAGTATTACTGCTAACCCTAATAATATTATAAAAAAAAGCCCCTTTGTAGGTTTTGCTTCTTTTTTCCTTCCAAATTTTCTTCTAAATTCCATCTGTTATATTCTTTTAATTGGGCAAAACGAGGTTATATTACTGATAAAAACTGCCCCTATTTATACGATAGGCTTCTTTGTTGCTCTCAGCATTTCTCTTTTCCCCGGTGGCCCTGGAATCCGTTCCACAGAAAAACCCACGGCTTGCATCGCTCTTCTTGCACTCCCTTTGGCACAGTAAGTAACTAAAACTCCATTTTCCCGAATAGCCTCATACATCTTTAAAAAAATAGGAACTGTCCACAATTCTGGCTGATTTTTTGCACCAAAGGCATCAAAATAAATCAAATCAAAAGCTGCTTTATCAGTAATATCTTGGAAAAACTGTTTGCGCTTTGTTAATTTAAAATCTTCTGAAATTCCCTGTTGCTCTTCCCATGAGATCTCATGCATTTTATCAAAAAGATGCTGGTCTGCAGTTGCTTTTAGTTCTTCCACATAATTCAATTTTAAAACTTCTGATGCGGCAACCGGATACGCTTCAACGCCTACGTAATCAATCTCTAACTTTTCTTTCCTACCCTCTAAAAAGGTGATAAATGCATTTAAACCTGTACCAAAACCTATTTCTAAAATAGCGAGCTTTCTAGTATTTACCATCACCGTATCTAAACCAGCGCGTAAAAAAACGTGATATGCCTCCTGAATAGCTCCATGTTTAGAATGATACTGCTCATCCCAATCAGGTAAATGAATGGTGGTAGAGCCATCTGAAGTAATTAAAATTTCTCTTTTCAAAATTATGATAATAAATTTATATGGTTCCTAAAATGGCACCCCCGTTAAATAGCGCGACTGCATCAATACTTCACCTGCTTTATTTTACTTTTAACAAAACCCCACTGGCCTCGAAAGAAAACTCCTTTTTAACACTTGTAATTTTTGCTATTTCCGCTGCAGACTTCCCTGCATCCTCGGCATAATGGCGCAACTCTTCAACAGACGTTACTTTTACAAATGCTTTTCCTGCAACAATTACATCTTTCCCTTGGGCATCCAAAGGTATAAAAAAACCATAATCCTTAAAACGAACCATCGTTTCTGCAGTCGCTCCCAAAGGCAGCTTCATCCAGCAACCCTTTTTAGTACAAAGTTCTTTAATTGTAGCAGAAAATTTCACGCGTGCAGTATCTCCAAAATGCATGTTTTCAAATTTAGCGAACATCTGTTGCGAACTCATTGCATTTTCTTCCGTTATTTTAGCCCCAAAAGAAGAAAATTCCAATTGGCTTAAAATAGGAGTTACTGCGTTATTTTCTTTTTCACTTAGCTTACAAGAGGTACAACTAAAAAGAACAATAAGGCAGTAAAAAACAAGTGGTTTCATAAAGATAACGTTTAAAATAGGAGATACAAATATACAGAATTTAACACCAAAACCCCGCTTTATATATTTCTTACGATGAATAAATTATGTACATTTGTATCGAAATATAATCCATAAAATTATGAGTTCTAATATAGAAATCAAACATATAGAAAAGTCTAAAATAGCGTCTGTCGATTTTAACAACCTGCCTTTTGGTAGTGTTTTTTCTGACCACATGCTTACCTGTACCTTTAAAAACGGGAAATGGGAAAGCCCCGTTATTGAACCCTATTCTCCAATATCTTTAGATCCTTCTGCTAAAATATTTCATTATGGACAATCAATTTTCGAAGGCATGAAGGCGTACAAAGATGCTGAAGGAAACACCTTATTATTTAGACCTTTAGAAAACTGTAAGCGTCTAAACAAATCTGCAGAACGATTGGTAATTCCTCAAATTCCTGAAGAATTTTTTATGCAAGGTTTGAAAGAATTACTGAAAGTTGATGAAGCTTGGATTCCTACAAATGAGGGAAGTTCTTTGTATATAAGACCTTTTATGTTTGCTTCGGGAAACGGCTTTCATGCATCTCCGGCGAATGAATATAAATTTATGATTTGTACTGCACCTTCTGGTGCTTACTTTGCAGGAAAAGTAAACGTTTTAATTGAAGAAAAATATGCCCGTGCTGCAAATGGCGGTGTAGGTTTTGCAAAAGCAGGTGGTAATTATGCTGCACAGTTTTACCCAACACAGTTGGCGATTGAAAAAGGCTACAATCAAGTAATTTGGACAGATGATAACACGCACGAGTACATCGAAGAGGCTGGCGCAATGAATATTTTTGTTAGAATTAATGATACCTTAATTACAAGCCCCACAAACGACCGAATTTTAGATGGTATTACGCGTAAAAGCATCCTCCAACTCGCCGAAGACCTTAACATGGCTGTTGAAGTGCGGAAAATATCTGTTGCAGAAGTAATTGTGGCGGCGCAGTCCGGTGCTTTAAAAGAAATGTTTGGTACAGGAACTGCTGCGGTAATTTCACCAATTTCAGGTTTTGGATTTCAAGAAAAAGACTATGAATTGCCAACATTAGAAATGCCTTTTGCGAGCATCCTAAAGAAATCGATTACCGATATCCAGACAAATAAATCGGAAGATCCGTATGGATGGAGAGTTCAACTGTAAAAAAACATAGCGATTCTAAAAGCATCAATTTATATTGATGCTTTTTTTTTATCTTTAGATTTTACTTTTTATAATGAAACAATTGTTACTTATTTTTTGTCTTACACTATGCTCTTGCACTTCCGAGGTGAAATTAGCTGGACAGCAGGATGTTTCTAAACAATACATTACCGTTCTAGGAATTGCACAAGATGCCGGATATCCCCACATTGGTTGTCAAAAAAAATGCTGTAAAAACTTCTATGAAGGGAAGTATAAAAAACAAAAAGTAGTCTCTTTAGGCTTGGTAGATCTTGAAAATAAACAAAAATGGTTGTTTGAAGCCACTCCAGATATTGCTACACAATTAGCTGATTTAGAACAAAATCATTTAAAAACAGATGTATTAATTGATGGAATATTTTTAACCCATGCCCATATCGGTCACTATGCTGGGTTAATGTATTTTGGAAGAGAGGCGCTCGGTCAAAAAGGGACGAAAATCTTTACAATGCCAAAAATGGAGGCATACTTGACTAAAAATGGCCCTTGGAGTCAGCTAGTGAAATTGAAAAACATCGTTTTTAAAAGGCTTCAGAATGATTCTATAATCCTTTTAAATAACAACCTAAAAGTAACTCCTTTTTTAGTACCGCACAGAGACGAGTTTTCTGAAACCGTTGGATATCAGATTAAAGGGATGCATAAAACAGCTTTGTTCATCCCTGATATTAATAAATGGGGGAAATGGAAAAAAGATATCGTTGCGGAAGTTAAAAAAGTAGACTATGCTTTTTTAGACGCCACCTTTTTTAAAGATGGTGAGATTGATAGACCCATGTCAGAAATTCCGCACCCTTTTATTGAGGAAACTATGAATTTATTTAAAGAGGAAACTATTTCCATAAAAAACAAGATCTACTTTATTCATTTTAACCATACAAATCCAGCACTGCAAATACTTTCAAATGAAAAAAATATTGCTCAGGAATTAGGCTTTAATTTTGCTACTGAAGGAATGCGTGTTGACCTATAATCTCCGAATATCTAATTTTCTAACATACCCGTATGAATAATTGTAAAAACAACTCCTTCCTTTTTTCACTTACAATACTCCTAACAACTGTCTTTTTTCAATGCAGTCCCAGTAAAACGGTATTTTATAAACAAGTAAGTAGCAACAATCAATTGAAAAGCATTAGCTATAATAGTGAAAACATTAAAAATAAAAAATCTAATATCTTATACCTATGCGATGGAAAAGAGATTTCTGAAGCTAGCCTGAATACAATAAACCCTGCCGACATAAAATCTATGGAAGTAATTAAAGATACTGAAAAAATGAAAAAGCATACAAAAAAAGCATACGACGGTATTATTCTGATTCACTTAAAAAAATAATAGCATGAAGAAAACAATAACCTTACTCTTTACCATTGCTCTTTTACAAGCCTGTAGTTCACAAGGAAAAAGAGCATTAGTGGGAGCAACTCCATACCAACAGCAATTAAATGCTAGCTACAAAGATGCTTCGAAATCCCCTTTAAAAAAGAAAGACTTGAAGACGTTCAAAGGCTTAGATTTCTTCCCTGTAGACTCCTCTTTCATCGTTATTGCCACTTTGATAAAAACAGTAAATGCACCTACTTTTGAAATGGCTACAACCACCGATAGAAAACCTTTGTACAAAGAATATGGAAACTTATCGTTTTCTTTAGAAGGAAAAAAACACCAATTAACTATCTATAGAAGTCAGGACGACTTAAGAGATGAAGCCTACAAAGATTACCTCTTTTTACCATTTACAGATGCTACCTCTGGCAACGAATCTTATGGAGGTGGAAGGTATATGGATGTCATGACTACTGACGAAAAACCAGATGGATCGATCGCTTTAAACTTTAACAACACCTACAATCCTTACTGCGCTTATAATGATAAATATTCGTGCCCACTTACCCCAAGAAAAAACCATTTGAATGCAACCATTAAAGCGGGTGTCAAAGTTTTTAAGAAACACTAACCTTAGAAGTATTGTATACTTTTACTTAGAACATCATTTGTAATGCAAACGACCTCTTAAAATGAAGAAGTGAAGAAGTGAAGAAAGCATAGAAAACTATTCCTATTTATTTTTGCCCCAAAAAGACTATGGATTGATAGAAATATCACTTTTTAAATCCAATTCAATTGCCATTTCTAAATCCTCTAAGTGTGATTTTCTGACTTTTAATTTTGTTGCAGCATGTGCCTTTTTATTTAATTTAGAGGACATTTCTGCAATCTTAATTGCAGTTATCATCAGTGCTTCTTCTGAAACTATGCGATCTAAAAAACCAGCTTCAACAGCTTGTTTAGAATTATAAATTTCTGCATTGTTCACACTTCTATTTAAATACACTTCAGACAAGCGAGCTTTTGCGATTGTTATCCCAGCATTGTGCATGGTCATGCCAATCATTACCTCATTCAGTCCAATTTTAAAATCACCTGCTATCCCAATTCTGTAATCTGCAGACAATAGTAAAAATGCACCTTTTGCAATTGCGTGTCCAGAACATGCTACAATAATAGGCTGTGGAAAAGACAACATTCTCAAAGATAACTTCGAGCCTTTTGTGACCAACTCTTTTGCAGATTCAGGAGACGCCGTCATGACCTTTAAATCAAATCCTGCAGAAAAAATTCCAGATTTACCAGTTAAAATAACTACTTTATTTTCTTTTTCCGCAGCATCTAAACTTTCATTTAAGCCTGCAATCACGGCATGAGAAATCGCATTTGCCTTCCCATTATTAATTGTAATTATTGCGTATTTTTCTTCTGACTGATAGCTAACAAACTCGTTCATTATATTGGATTTACAACTTTCAAACAAGTTACAATAAAATTTTAAACAGCAAAATAATAGGATGAAAACATACCGTCTTTACTATCTAAATTATTTTTATTATTATTTGTCTAAATTTGCAAAAAATAAAGCAGCTGCGCCACTTTTATGAGCTTACTGAAATATATGACCATACTTAAGAAATTCTTCCTTTCTTTCCAGCAAAGCTTTTCTTTTCTTTTCCTTTTAAAATGGACTTTTATATGCCTTCTAATTGGAGCATTTACTGGAAGCGCCTCTGCAGTTTTTTTATGGACTTTAGAATGGGCCACAGCATATAGAGAAAATAATGTATGGATTATTGCATTGCTGCCAATTGGAGGTCTTTTTATTGGTTTGTCCTACCATTATTTTGGAGAGCATGTAGTCAAAGGAAATAATTTACTGATTGAAGAATATCATACCCCTAAAAAAATAATTCCTTTTAAAATGGCTCCATTGGTATTTATAGGAACTATTCTCACTCATTTGTTTGGAGGTTCTGCTGGGCGCGAGGGAACCGCTGTCCAAATCGGAGGTGCCATCGCTGACCAGTTCACTAAAATCTTTAAACTTTCCAATTTAGATCGAAAAATCATCTTAATTTCTGGAATAAGTGCTGGATTTTCTGCTGTTTTTGGCACCCCTTTGGCAGGTGCTATTTTTGCCCTTGAGGTATTACTTATCGGTCGCATCAAGTTTGATGCTATTTTACCAAGTTTTCTAGCCGCAGTTTTTGCAAATTACTTTTGTACTGTTTGGCAAATTTCTCATCACACACACTACACAATTTCAACGGTTACTGAACTGACACCAATAACCGTTTTTTGGTCTTTATTAGCGGGGATTATTTTTGGACTCGTAAGTCTTTTGTTTTCAAAATCGACCCATCTATGGGAAAATTTATTTAAAAAACAGATTTCTTATCCACCACTTCGCCCAGTAGTCGGAGGCGTTGTTTTGGCCATCGTGGTATATCTAATGGGGACAACAAAATACATAGGTCTTGGTATCCCTACCATTGTAGATGCCTTTAATATTGATTTAAATTCATATGATTTCTTCCTAAAGTTAGTACTTACTTCTTTCACTTTGGGAGCTGGATTTAAAGGAGGAGAAGTAACTCCTTTATTTTTTATTGGTGCAACCCTAGGAAATGTACTGATCTGGTTTATCCCTTTGCCCATGCCTTTATTAGCTGGAATGGGTTTTGTAGCTGTATTTGCAGGAGCTACAAACACGCCAATTGCTTGCACAATTATGGGAATTGAACTTTTCGGGATTGAGTCTGGTGTTTTTATTGCTTTGGCCTGCACCACTTCTTATTTGTTCTCTGGGCATTCAGGAATTTATACTGCCCAGGTTATTGGCAGTCCAAAGCAGCTGTTTTTTAAGAATGATATAGGAAAAACACTACATGCTTTAAGACGTAAAATAAAATAACCTTGCTTATAGCTTCAACTCTTTTACGTCGATCCAATTTTTCTTTTGTGTAACAGTTCCTTTATTCAAAATCACAACTCCAGGATTGGCTCTAATCATTGTTTTTAAAGTCGTCTCATCACAGAATAAAAACTCGAAAGGCAAATTGTATTTTTCTTTAGCCGCCATCAAATCATCTGAAAAAGAGGCAGAAACACCGTAAACAGTGTATCCTTTTTTAATTGCTTTTTCTGAGACCTTTTTAATTTCAGGAAATCCAGCTGCATCCGTTTTACTAAGGTTGTACATAATTACCAACATTACTTTTTCCTTTTCTAAAAGTATTGGTGCCAAATCCCGTTGTACATCTTCTAACATAAAATCATGGACTGGAGGGATCGAACCATCTTTTGGATATATCATTCCCTCCTGTAGGTTTTTACCAATCGCATATGCTCTGAAATCAATAAGTGGCAGATGCGTAAGCACATGTTGGACAATAAATAAAAACCCAGCTAAAGACAAAAATGTAATCACCTTTGGTGCATTGCCTTTAAAAAGAGGTTTTATAAGTTTGATTTTTATTAATAAAATTAGGATGAATCCAATTAAAATTACGTTTTTATAAAACGTTTCCCAGGGCGTCAACTTAATTGCATCTCCAAAACAGCCACAATCTGTCACTTTATTATAATATGCAGAATACCAGGTTAAGAACAAGAAAACAAAACTTAGAAGTAACAAACTCCAAACTGTAAACTTAGATTTATAACCGATTAAAATCATAACTCCCAATAAAATTTCTGCAACAATTAAAACGATTGCAAAAAGCAAAGCATACGGAATTAAAAATTCCAAATTTAATACAGCTTCAGAAAAATATTCTTGAAATTTATACTGAGAGCCAATTGGATCCACCAATTTCACAAAACCTGAAAAGATAAATAAGGCTCCAACTAGTATTCTTGAAATTTGCGTAATCGCGTTTTGCATCATGATTTATTTTTTTAACACATTGGAGATAGCCATTCCCTGTGCGGCACTGCGGCACTCTTCCTTTTTAACTTAATAGACTTATGCCTCTAGATGAATCATCGCAAAAACAGCGTAATTAATCATGTCTTGATAATTTGCATCAATACCCTCAGAAACAATTGTCTTCCCTTTATTGTCTTCAATAGACTTCACCCTTAGTAATTTCTGAAGTATCAGGTCTGTCAAACTAGAAACACGCATCTCTCTCCACACTTCTCCATAGTCGTGATTTTTATCCATCATTAATTGTTTGGTAATTTTACTATGCGTATCATATAGAATAGTTGCTTCTTCTGTATTCAAGTCGGGCGTTTCTACAATCCCGTTTTCTAACTGAATTAGGGCCATAATCGAGTAGTTAATAATCCCAATAAACTCGGACTTCTCTCCCTCATCGACTTTACGTACCTCATTTTCCTGCAATTGCCGTATCCTTTGTGCTTTAATAAAAATTTGATCTGTTAGCGATGGTAACCGCAAAATTCTCCAAGCGGAACCGTAATCAGACATTTTTTTTATAAACAAACTTCTACATTCATCGATAACAGCATCGTATTGTTTTGAGGTATCTTGCATTTTCTCTTGTTAAAAAGTATTTCATCAAAAATACTAAATCCTATATGCTTTTCTTTTATTTTTACAAAAGAATTTTAAAACCCATGATATTGAAAAGAGTTGTTGTTTTCTGTGGAGCTAGTTTAGGCTTCAATCCTATTTATAAAGAAGCTGCCGCAGCCCTTGGGAATTATTTTGTTCGTCATCAAATCGGTTTGGTTTATGGAGGTGCTAAAATAGGGATGATGGGTATTATTGCAGATACCATTTTGGCAAAGCAAGGAGAAGTGATTGGCGTAATTCCAAGCTTATTAGAAAAAGAAGAAGTACTACACTCTGGTGTTGAAGAAATGATCATTTGTAAAAAAATGAGTGATCGAAAAGTAATCATGAGTAAATTAGTAGACGGTTATATTACGCTCCCAGGAGGTTTTGGAACTTTAGACGAACTCTTTGAAGTACTCACTTTAGGGCAATTGCATATTGAAAAAAAGCCCATTGGACTTTTAAACATCAATGGTTTTTTTGATGCCTTATTAGTACAATTAGATAAAATGATAGCAGAAGGCTATCTGAAAAAAGACAATAAAGAGCTGTTAATTGTTGCTACTTCCGTAGAGCAATTAATGAAAAAAATGAACGATTACAGCGCACCAGAGAGTGGTAACGTGATTCATAAAGTAGTATCATAAGATGACAATAAACTGCAAGGGGACTTTAATAGACTTGACCGCACCAAAAGTGATGGGTGTTTTAAATATTACTCCAGATTCTTTTTTTGATGGTGGAAAATATAAAAATGAAGCTGACATCATACGTCAGGTTGAGAAAATGCTTTTTGAAGGTGCCACTTTTATAGATGTAGGTGCCTGTTCCTCTAAGCCTGGTACAGCCCCTGTTTCTGAAGAAGAAGAACTTAAAAGAATAGTACCCGTTATTAATTTATTACTGAAGAACTTTCCTGAAATTATTATTTCTATAGACACTTTCAGAAGTAAGGTTGCTATCGAAACTATTGGCAGTGGCGCAGCAATTATAAACGATATTTCTGGAGGAAAAATAGATGACAACATGTTTGCTACAGTTGCCAATTTACAGGTTCCCTATATTCTAATGCACATGTTAGGCACTCCACAAAACATGCAAAAAAATCCTGTTTATAAAGATGTCACCAAAGAAATTATTTCATTTTTTGCAACACAAATACACCAGTTACATGAACTAAAGTTAAATGATATTATAATTGATGTTGGGTTTGGGTTTGGTAAAACAAATACTCATAATTTTGAAATTCTGAAAAATTTGTCGCTTTTTAAGAGTTTAAATGCTCCCATATTAACTGGGCTTTCCAGAAAATCTATGTTGTATAAAACCTTAGACACCTCTGCCCAAGAAGCTTTAAATGCAACCACTTCTGCAAATACAATTGCCTTGCTTCGTGGAGCAAATATTCTGCGCGTTCACGATGTGAAGGAAGCTGTAGAAGCTGTAAAAATTGTAGCTCAAATTAAGTAAATTATTTATTAGTATTTTAGCCTAAAATTCTTCTATTTCCTATGTTTGATTTTATTGAATTTTCTTTACTTGATGTTTTAGATATATTATTAGTAGCAACGTTACTCTATTATATTTACAAACTATTAAAAGGCACTGTTGCCATAAACATTGTGTTAGGAATTGCCATTGTTTTTGTTATTTGGAAAATAACAGAAGCACTAAAAATGGAAATGCTGAGTGGCATTCTTGGTACCCTGCTTGGGGGCGGAGTTGTTGCTTTAATTATTGTGTTCCAGCAGGAAATACGAAAATTTTTATTAATGATTGGCACCACGAACTTTACAAACAAAAGAAACTTCTTAAAACAAATAAAATTTTTACATACAGAAATAGGATCAGAAATTGATACCGAAATCATTTTGAAAGCATGTAAAAAAATGTCTAAGACTAAAACAGGGGTTTTAATTGTTATTGAAAGAACCAATAGTTTAGATTTTTTAATAACTACTGGAGATAAAATGAATGCCTTGCTTAACGAAGCATTATTGCAAAGTATTTTTTATAAGAACAGTCCACTTCATGATGGTGCTTTAATTATAAGAGACAATTATATTGTAGCAACAAGAGTTGTTTTACCAATCTCTGATAGTTTAAAAATTCCTGCAAGATTCGGCTTAAGACATCGCGCAGCTATTGGTATTTCTGAAAAGACAGATGCTGTTTGCCTTTTAGTATCTGAGGAAACTGGAGAAATTTCGTATATAAGAGATGGAGAATTTGAATTGTATAGCGATTTAGCAGAACTCAATGAAAAGCTTCGTAAAGATTTAATGTAAATAGGAGATTCCTCGTTCAAAGTTTTTTAAACCTCCCTGCACCACACCTAAAAGTAAAGCCTAGATGCTATGGATACTTTCTAGGAAGCAACTTCTAAGCTAAACTGTTTGTCATACAAGTTCTTGTAATAACCGTTTTCTTTTTCCAGCAAGGACGCATGCGTTCCTTCTTCAACGATTAGACCCTTGTCCATTACTATAATTTTATCAGCGCTTTTAATTGTTGCTAAACGATGTGCAATTACAATTGATGTTCTGCCTTTTGTAATGGTCTCCGTTGCATATTGTATCATTTTTTCTGCAAATGCATCTACGGAAGAGGTTGCTTCATCTAAAATTAAAATACTTGGTTTGCTTAAATATGCTCTTAAAAAAGCAATGAGTTGTCGCTGTCCAGAGGAAAGCATGGCTCCACGCTCCTTTACATTGTAATCATAGCCACCAGGAAGGGTCATGATAAAATCGTGAATTCCAATCTGTTTGGCAGCCACTTCCACCTCTTTTTTAGAGATACTAGCATCCTTTAATGTAATATTATTTAAGATAGAATCTGAAAACAAAAAAACATCCTGTAATACCACAGCTACCTGATTTCTTAAACTTTCTAATTTATATTTCTCAATGGCAATATCATCCACGCAAATAGTACCACTGTCAATTTCATAAAAACGATTTATCAAATTGATAATTGTAGATTTCCCTGCTCCTGTAGCTCCAACAATAGCAACTGTTTGCCCCTTTTTAACCTCTAAACTTACTCCTTTTAAAACTTCTTCTCCGGCGACATAACTAAACCGAACCTCTTTAAAACTAATATTACCCGCCAAGTTTTCCGCAGCTATTGTTCCATTTTTAGAAATCGAGCTCTCCGTATCAATAATTTTAAAAACTCTTTCTCCAGAAACAATTCCCATTTGTAACTGGTTAAACTTATCTGCAATTTGCCTTAAAGGTCTGTATAACATTTGTGCCATTTGAACGAATGCCATAACGGTTCCTGGACCAGGAACAGCACCTCCAATAACCTGTTTGCTCCCAAACCAAACCACCAAACCGATTCCCACTGATGACAAAATTTCTGCAATTGGGAAGAAAATAGAAAAATACCAAATGGTCTTTATGTACGCTTCTTTGTGCTTATTATTAATATGATTGAAATTGTCATATTCAATTTTCTCTCTATTAAAAAGTTGTACAATTTTCATTCCAGTAACTCGCTCTTGTACAAATCCGTTTAAATTAGCTACCTGATTTCGCACTTCTTGAAAAGTAGCTTTTATGGCTTTCTGAAAAACTTTTGTTGCATACAACAACACTGGTAAAACGGCAATTGCTATAAATGCTAATTTCCAGTTAATCACAAACATCACCGCAATTACTGCAAACATTTGCAAGACGTCACTTACAATTGTAAAAACACCGCTGCTAAAGAAAGCGGCAATAGTTTCGATATCCGACACCACTCTTGTTACCAATCTTCCGACTGAATTCTTATCAAAATAAGACATTCTAAACTGCAAAATGTGTCTAAATATTTTCGCCCTAATATCTTTAATGATGTGCTGTCCAACCCAGTTTGCGTAATAAATAAAAGTAAATCGCAAGAGTACTTCTAAAATTAAAACACCAAACATTAACATCACACTATATAGCAAGCCCTCTGAATCCTTATTAGCGATATATAAGTCTACGGCATCTTTAAGAATAATAGGCGTTAAAATTGCAACACCCGCCAAAAGTATGGTAGCACTTGCCGCAATTATAAAATTGCGCTTGTAATTCTTTGCAAAACTCATGAGTCTTAAAAAAATCTCTAAATCAAAAGCCTTCCCTGTTTTATTTGCCAACGTTTAATATTTTATTTGTGTTAAAAACAACCCTTTTGCTGGGACAGACAAACCTGCATTGCCCCTATTTTTACTTTCTATAATTTGACGAAACTCCTCTATTGTTATTTTACCCATGCCAACATCTACCAATGTTCCAACAATTGCCCTTACCATATTTCTCAAAAATCGATTTGCTGAAATATGAAATGTTAATAAATGGCCTTCTTGCTTCCAAACAGCAGCTGTCACATCACAATTGAATGTATGTACTTCTGTTTTTACTTTTGAAAATGTTTGAAAATCATCGTATTCTAATAAAAGGATTGCCGCGGCATTCATTTTAGAAAGCTCTAATTTATGAGAATGAATTTGCCAAGAGAAATCTAACAAAAAGGGATTCCGTCCCAACCAGATCCGATACTCATAACTCCTGCTTTCAGCACTAAATCGTGCATGATGTTCTTCCGGAACTTCAAAAACCTTAGCAACAGCAATATCATTTGGTAAAATTGAATTCAATTTATGTGTGAGGTGATCTCCAAGCGGAACTTCAGTATTAAAATGAGCAAACATTTGGGAAGCATGCACCCCTGTATCTGTTCTACCAGCACCCACAACCTCTATTTTACTTTGCAAAACAGTGCTTATGGCCTTATTTAATTTTTCCTGAACAGAAACTGCATCCGGTTGAATTTGCCAGCCATGATATTTAGTTCCATTGTAAGCAAGTTCTATAAAGTATCTCAAGAAATTTATTTTTGTGGTTGGTAAAATTACGGAATTTATTTTGTAATTAGTATTTTTGAAACTTGAAGCGTCACTAAACTTTTCTTAGCATTTTGAATGAAAAAAATATTATTAATATCCGATACGCATAGTTTTATAGATGCCCAAATTTTAAAATTTGTGAAACAAGCTGACGAAGTTTGGCACGCAGGAGATATTGGGGACCTAAAAGTTACAGATGCTATTAAAGAACTAAAGCCTTTAAGGGCTGTTTTCGGGAATATTGACGATCAATATGCGAGAGCTGAATTTCCACTAGACGCGAAGTATGAAGTTGAAAGCGTGCGCATCTGGATGACGCATATTGGAGGATACCCAAACAACTATAATCGCAGAATTCGAGAAGAACTAAAAACAGATACTCCTACCATTTTTATTTCTGGTCATTCTCATATCTTAAAAGTACAGTATGATAAAAAACTGAATCTGTTGCATTTAAATCCGGGTGCTGCTGGGAATCACGGTTTTCATAAGGTACGCACAATGCTCCGATTTGAGCTCTCTGCAGGTACTGTAAAAAATTTAGAAATTATAGAGTTGGCGCAGCGCGGGTAACCTCATTTTTCTCCATAATAGGCAATTCTGCGAATATGATAGTTCCTTTACCCACAGTAGACTCTATTAAGAATTTACCACTCATCATTTGAATTCTTGCATGAATTTGGTTGATCCCTAAACCATCCTTACTAGTAATAAGTGTCTCATCAAAACCTTCCCCATTATCTTGCACGTGAATATGTAGGCTCCCATTTTTCTCCTCCAATTTCACAAGTGCCTCTGAGGCCTTGCTGTGCTTTAAAATATTATTTACAAACTCCTGGATAATATTATTTGCCTTTATTTCGAAACTTTGATGATACCGTCTCAAGTGTTGGATGTCTGTATTTATTTGTAGCTGAGAGTTGGAATATTTTTCTGACATTTCCTTGATCGCATATTTTAATCCAAATTTTAACAATACGGAAGAAACCAAGTAATGCGAAAGGTTTCGAATGCTTTTAGCGGCTTCTGTAATGATCATTTGTGTCTTATCAATCTCTGGCGGGGAAACTCCGTTAAATTGTAATTTCGACGCTTGTAAGTGCAAACTTGCTGATGACAGCAAGGAACTCACACTATCATGCAAGGTTTCTGCAATCTGTTTGCGCTCCGTTTCTTTTCCATCTAAGGTTGCATTTAAAATACGCACCTGCGCTTCTGATTTTAATTTTTCTAGTTTGTTATTTTGAGCAAACCTCGTTTGTTCCAACTTTAATCTTAGATTTTTTTGACGTAATTTGTAATTGTAAACAATAAACCCCGCACTAATAATTACAGAAATAATTAATATAAGGGAATATAAGATGGTTTTTTTTTCTTCTAACTTCTTTAAAGTAACTTCTGAAGCCGCTAAACTTGCTTGTTTTCGAGCAATATCAAATTGATATTTCTCATATACTTGCTGTACAATTTGCTCAAACTCAACATTTCGTAAACTATCTTTAATTAGATACGATTTCTCTTGATAATCATAGGATGTAAAATCCTTTAAATTATATAATGCCCATGCTAAGTTATAATAGATATCTTCTTTATAACCTACGCCAACAGTACTAACATCATCAGCAATCAAACCTAAGGCTTTCAAATATAATTTTTTTGCTTCCTTAAAATTATCCTCCAGCATGTATATACTTGCCAGGTTTGTTAATGCAGAAGCCTCATTGAGTTTGTTTTTATTTAGCCTTCTTATTTCAACCGCTTGAAGGGCATATTTTTTAGCCAAGCCATAAGAATCTCTTTCTATATACGTAGCAGATAAGTTGTTATAAGCAGCAGCCTTTAAAGACAACAAATCGTCATCTAAAAAATCCATTTGAATAATTTTTTTGTAATAACTTACGGCACTGTCTTTCTTATTTAGTAGCGAATATTCAACACCTATTTTCAATAAATTATCTGCTAAAAAATAGTTGTTTTTATGCAATCCCTTAAAATTACGTACTACAGGTCCATCAAGAATGAGCTTATTTTGTAATAAAGACAACGATTTTTTAAAATAAAGAATGGCTTTCTCGTGATCGTTAATTTTAGAAAAGTTTTTACCTAATATAAAGCCAATCAGGTAGGGTAAGGAAGTATTATTAGAATTTTCAAACTCTGTGAATAATACGAGACCTAACTCCAGTGATTTGGAATACTCCTCGTTGTCGTAATACTCTTTAACCTCTTGGTATTTTCGCGTAAAAACCGAGTCCATTTTTTGATTAAATAGTGAAGGAGAAACTTGAAATAATCTAGTTTCTCCTTCACTATTTGCCATTATTTTATGGCTTCCGATACTTATAGTTGCCAATAAAAATAACACAACTCTTACATATCTTTCCATACTTTTAAGATACAACAATTAATTGCGATATTACCCTCTTGATTCGTCGTATACAACTCTTGGTTTTCTCTTGGGTCTTTGGTTAGCACCTTTTCCATAAAGAGTATGATTTACAAAATCAATCTTTAAAATTTTTGTTATTGGAATGTCGATCGTTCTCGAAAACACTTTTTCAGTGCTCGTTCCTTTTCTTAAATGTATCTCATAAATTCCTAAAAGATTATTGTGAACAAACTCAGTGACTACGTTGTCATTTACTTCAAAATCTAATTGAAGCGTACCGTCATCGTTCTTCCTTATTCCATACGTCTTTAAAAAATCAGTATTAGCTCCTTTGGCAAAATTAATATTCTCATCCTCAATTTCAAATTTGGTGCTTTTGTCAATCATATTGTCAAAAAAACCAACACTCAACCTATTCTCATTTAAAGCTAATTTTTCTAGATGTTGCTTCTTTGTCTTGAAATCTACCTTAGACAAATGAAACTCCTTTGTATTTGAACCTAAATTCTCCAGAGCAACTACATCCGTATTATTTGAAAGCTGATAAGCGATAGAATAGGAACCATCTGCAGCTCTTTTTAATTCGATTTGCTTTAACAATGCTTCTGGTACATTATCTAAAGTCAACTCGTCAGTTGAACATGACGCAAAATTAAGTGCTAAAACAAAAACTAAAAACGTACCGACGCTTTTTCTCATAATATTGTATTTTTATTAATTATTTGTAAATACTTGGGAATCTTATCTACCAAGGGGTTTTAAATATTTGTTAAATAACACCCACGATAATTCCAGGTGTTACGGCATTTACTTTAATGTTATTATATGAACATTAGACAAGTTTATATTTTACGGCATATATTGCCAATCCTACAGAATTTTTAACATTTAATTTGCGAAGTAATTTCTTTCTATACGACTCAACAGTATGATGACTGATACTCATTTTTTTAGCAATTTCACCAGTACTCAACTCTTTGGTCACTAACCTTAAAACATCTTTTTCTCTTTCTGTTAAGGAGCCAAACAAAAAATCCTGTGGCATGTCCCCTTTTTTGGCTTTTTGACCCGACATTGATTTTAGTAGCTCGTCTTGAATGTCGCTACTAAAGTATTGTTCTCCACTCGCAACCGCTTTTATAGCCTTTACTATGTGGGCTCCAGCATTATTTTTTGAGATGTATCCTTTCGCTCCTAAACTTAGTACTTCTTGAACAATTCTCACATCATCATAACTAGATAAAACAATTACATTTTGTTCAATTCCTTTGTCTTTGAAATATCTTAAAACTTCAAAACCATCTAAAACTGGCATCGTAATATCTAAGATTAAGATATCCGCTTTATTTTCCTTCACTTTGAACCAATCAATGACTTCCTGACCCGAAAGAGAAAAATCGCTTATTTCAATATCTTCATCTGTATTTATTACAGCCGCAATTCCTTCGATTAAAATCTTGTGGTCATCCGCTACGTGTACTCTTATCTTTTTATTCATGATTATACAGCAAATTTAATTCAGATATTTAGATTATACAATCCCTGAAAACAGTATGTTTTCACTATCCCTGTATTCAGGGTGCTACACCCTGAATACAGGGATAGTGAAAACATAAATAACTGTAATACAGTATGTTATGAACTATTTAAATTGCAAATTATAAGCGCCGCAAACAAAAAACCAATTTGGATTAATTTCAAATAAATCAAATTAGATTGGTTTTGTAAAAAAACCGAGAATAAATCTCGGTTTTCTTTCGCACTAAATATACTAAGATGTTAGTTTTACCGCAATCTATCTGCAGATTTTACAAGATCCTCATCCTTTTTAATTGCTTTATTTGCTAAAACTGTAAGCAAAACCGCAAAAATTGGTATGAACATCCCAATACCCTTCTCTGAAACAGCAGTTTCTCCAGGTAACGTTAGAGACACATAAATCAATAATCCTAATAAAATAAGGTTTACCAAAATTGTTAATCGACCCATAACAAATTGTAACTTTCTATTGTGAAACATAAAAATTGCTACAAATGCTAATATTGCCGAAATAAGGAACAAAAAAGGGATGGCTTTTAATTGAGATGACTCACTACTTAATAAATCAAATGCAAAAACACTATTTTCAAAAGATTTCCACAAATCAAAGAAAAATATAAATATCCCAGAAATAATAACAGTACCTAATAAATATACAGATTGTATTCGTTGTATCATTTCTAATTCCTAATGATACAAAAGTAGTACATTCTTTTTTAAAAAGAAAACCATAAACTAAAAAAAAAAGTATATATTTGTTGTATACAACCCCCTTAAAGACTGTTTAGTAGAGCTATACTCAGCAGCAGTATTAAAACAAACACACAAATCTTACAAAATCAAGATTCATATTTAACTTAATAATTTTATAATGTTCGAAATTTCGGAACTGAAAGCAAAAACTCTTGCTGAATTACAAGGTATCGCCAAAACTATTGGTCTTGCCAAAACTAGTCAACTAAAAAAATTAGATTTAGTATATCAAATTTTAGACACACAAGCTGCCAACCCTCCAAAAGCAGCTGCGGTAGCAACTCCTAGCGAAAACGGCGTTGAAAGAGCAGAAAAGCAAAAAAGAAAACGCGTTGTAAAAAAAGCAGCTGCCTTTAAAAGTAAACCGCTCTTTGATGAGAAAAAACCTACTGAAAATATTACAAGTGAGTTGATCATAGCGGAACCAGAAGTAGCTTCTGCGCCAAAACCAATTGCACCTCTTCCAAGGAAACCACTTCCAAGAAAAGAAAACAAGGTTGAAGAAAAGCAAACAGCGATCGTTTCCAAAGCGAAGGAAGAAAAGCAAGAAAAAAAACCTGCAAATCCACCAAATCAAACGAACAAGCCTCAGCAAAACAGGAACAATCCAACGCAGAGCAACAAGCCGAAAAACAGCAATCAAAGCAGAGACAAAAGTAGTACCGGAAGAAATAATGGAAATAAATCTACCAATAGATATAAAGATCCAGATTTTGAATTTGACGGTATTATAGAAAGTGAAGGTGTTTTGGAAATGATGCCTGATGGATATGGTTTCCTGCGTTCTTCTGACTATAATTATTTATCATCACCAGATGATATCTATGTTTCTCAATCTCAAATTAAACTCTTTGGTTTAAAAACTGGAGATACTGTTCTCGGAAATGTACGCCCGCCAAAAGAAGGTGAGAAATATTTTCCTTTAATAAGAGTCTCCAAAATAAACGGGTTGAATCCTAATATTGTAAGAGACCGTGTCTCTTTTGAACATTTAACTCCTTTATTTCCAGAAGAAAAATTCAATTTAGCAGAAAAAGGAAGTTCTTTATCCACTCGTATTATTGACTTATTTTCTCCTTTAGGAAAAGGACAGCGTGGTATGATTGTAGCACAACCTAAAACGGGTAAAACCATGCTGCTGAAAGATGTAGCAAATGCGATTGCTGCAAACCATCCAGAAGTATATCAAATTGTTTTATTAATCGATGAGCGCCCTGAAGAAGTGACCGACATGAAACGAAATGTTCGTGGAGAAGTTGTTGCTTCTACTTTTGATGAACCCGCAGACAAACATGTAAAAGTTGCAAACATTGTTTTAGAAAAGGCAAAACGACTGGTAGAATGTGGCCATGACGTCGTGATTCTTTTAGATTCCATCACACGTTTAGCAAGAGCATACAACACTGTTGCACCCGCATCCGGAAAAATACTCTCTGGAGGTATCGATGCAAATGCTTTGCACAAGCCCAAACGTTTCTTTGGAGCAGCAAGAAACATAGAAAATGGTGGCTCTTTAACCATTATTGCAACTGCACTTACAGAAACGGGTTCTAAAATGGACGAAGTAATTTTCGAAGAATTTAAAGGAACTGGAAATATGGAGCTACAGTTAGATAGAAATATTTCGAATAGAAGAATTTATCCTGCTATCGATTTAATTAAATCTTCTACAAGAAGAGATGATTTACTGTTAGATGCGAAAACAGTCCAAAGAATGTGGGTTTTACGTAAATATTTAGCAGACATGAATCCTATTGAAGCAATGGAATTCATTAATGATAGAATAAAGTTCTCTAAAAATAATGATGAATTTTTAATCTCCATGAATGGATAAATAAAAGTACTTTTTATTTTAACCTTACCACATAAAACCTTCTTGAGCAATCCAGAAGGTTTTTTATTTGTAGCGACTTCTTACTTTTACAATGCCCCTTTTTAATTCCGCATAAAAGAGCAAACAAAACTTTCAATCAGTGGAACAAACCCTATAACATCTGCACTAATCCAACTTCTTTTCAGTATCTCTAAACACCTATTTAAAACAAATTATAGTATAGATACCGATAGCACAGTGTCCAAATACGCACAAAAAAATCCGTTCAAAATTAATTGAACGGATCTTTTAATACGCTTAAGCAAGTGTCCTTAATTAGAGACGTACATGCTTGCTCTATTATCTTCCACATCCGAAGCATTCTTAATTGCTTCATAGATTTTAAAAGTCATTGCCTTTCTTGATGCTGAAATTCTCTTTCTATTCGCTTCATAATTTGGCAAAGCTGTTGGCAGCTCTTTTTTATCTAAAAGAAAAGAAAACACACCTCTATTACCTGCAATACCTTTGTATACTTTATTCAGTTCTGCACCATACATTGCACCCACAATTTTAGGCTCTACACCTACTCCAACTAAAGAAGCAGTCTTTAGGTTTATGTCTTTTGCACTTCTTACTGTTGTAGTATTTGATTTTGCAATCTCAGCTAAAGAGTTCCCTTTTAAGTTCCCTGCAATGAAAGCTGCTTTCTTTTTATTTAATAAGATTGGTCGTACCGTATTGATCGCTTTTTCCACGGACATCAGTCCTTTTTTTGTTTTTGCAGTCACTACCGCAACCACATAACTACCTGCTAAATCAAAACGATTGAAACTTCCCGTCTCCGAATCTCCATTAAAGGCCCAAGCAACAATTTGTCTTTCATTTCCTAAACCAGGAACATTTTCATCCAATACCTTTAAGCCAACTGCTGCTCTTAGATTGTACTTGTTTTCTTTTGCTAACGCACTATAATCTGAAGTTTTTGAAACCGCTAAAGCAAATTGCTCTGCTTTCTGAAAAAACTCATTTTCTGTTGCTTCCGAAGGTATGATTTTACTTGCAAAAGTTGCTAATTTTAATACTTTTTGAGTGTTTTTAGTACCATCTACACGGATCACATGGTAACCAAAAGGGGTCTCTACCACTCCAACAGAACCTTTTCTATTTGTAAAAGCATAATCTCTAAATGCAGGCGTCATTCTCGTATAATTGAACCAATCTAAATCACCGCCTTTTGCACCTGAGCCTTTGTCTGAAGACAAGCTTTTTGCTAAAGAAGCAAATTTACGCTTACTTCTCCTTACAACGCTTAAGATACTATCCGCTAACTTTTCTGCCTGAACCTTTGTTCTTGTTACCTCAGCAGCAACTCTTTGAGAACCCACAAAAGGAATTAAAATATGACTCGCTCTTACAGAATCTGGCATTTTTGTAACTGCAGTGATTTTAGAAATTTTAAAGAAGCCTTGATCTTTATATGGACCAAATACATCTCCTTCATTTCCTGAGAAAATTTCATTTGCTACCTTTTGGTTTACAGAAGCATTGAATTTAAATGCGAGATCTAGATTAAGATCAGCACCATTGTCTGTTAAAAAAGTTTTGTAATCTGTTGTATTCTTAAAACCAACGATTGTTTCATTATTTCGATCTAAAGAATCATCAATCAACATGCGTACATTTTGCTTAATTGCTTCTTCATCGGCTGGAGACGCTTTAATATCAAACTTCACATAAGAAATATCTCTGGTTGCAGCTGTCTTAAACTCCTCTGCATTTGATTTGATATATGCAGTAACTTCAGCTCTTTTAATTGAAACAAGAGTATCCGCAATACTTGCATAAGGTACATACACAAAATCACCACTTAATTTTGTATTCTCTATAAGGTACTCCATTTCCCCCTCTTGTAAAGAGGCTCCTAAACCTGCAGTAACTAAAGTATTGTATGTATTTGTTTCTGTATTCTCCTTAATTTGACCTAAATAATTAGACCAAGCAGACCACAAAGATTCATTATTTTCTTTTGTATCCGCTAAAAATTGCTTGAATTTTAACTCATCAAACAACCCAGATTCACTTTGAAACTGTGGATTATCTTTCACAGAGGGTGCCTTTAAAACTTCTGTCCAGACATCTTGTTCACCAACAGTAATTCCTGCGTCCTCTAATTGATTCTTATATATTTTTTTCCTTAAAATATTATCCCAGACAGCTTTTGCTGCTTGCATTTCAGAAACTTCAGAACGGCTATTTTGTTTGTACTGATCTAAGGCCTCTGCGAATTCTTTTGTTGAAATTGCTTCTCCATTTACTTGTCCTACTTCATTCACTTTACTTGAACTGAAAAGGTCTCCTAGTGTAGAAGGATCTAATACAAAAGCAAAGAGTGCTAAACCAATTATAATAATCAAGAACATTGAGCGTTCTCTAATTTTTGATAAAATTGCCATACGTTTTAATTTATTTTGGTGGGCGAATATACGATTTGGTATTTAATTTTGCAACCACTTTTAATCTAAATACATGGAAGCGCACTCTTGTTTTTCATTCAACAGTGTAAAACAAGTTTGCTAATCTTCTAAATCCAACATTTTAACGGTTACCGCCTCTATTTTCGCACCACTTGTTTTGAGGATTCGAATTTCAAATCCTTCAATATCCAACACCTCATTTTCTTCAGGAATGTTTTCTGTGTGCTCTAATATAAACCCCCCTAAAGTCTCATATGCTTCTGACTTAGGAATTTCTAAAGCGTAGGTTTCATTGAGGTAATCTACTTCCAATCTTGACGAAAACTTAAAGGTATGCGCGTCTATTTTTTCCTCTAAAAACTCTTGAGAATCATGCTCATCTTCAATTTCACCAAACAATTCTTCTACAATATCCTCTACTGTTATCATTCCAGAGGTACCGCCATATTCATCTACAACTACAGCCACGCTTTTGCGTTTCTTCATTAAAATATTTAAGATATTATTAATCATCATGGACTCTGGTACAACTTCTACGGGAAGTAATATTGATTTGATCGTTTTTGGTTTTTTAAAAAGCTCGAAAGCATTTATATACCCAATTACATCGTCCATAGAAGACTTGTATACCAATACTTTAGACAAACCTGTCTCAATAAAAATATTTTCTAAATTGGTTACCTTCTCATGAATTTCTACGGCTGTAATTTCGGTTCTGGGCACCATTACCTCTCGCCCTTTTACATTATGAAATCCTAATGCATTTTGAAATATTTGAATTTCAGAATCTATTTCATCCGTATCATTCCCTGTTTCTAACTGCTCTATAATATAATTCCCCAGCTCTTCTTTACTAAATTCTACTTGCTGCTCATCTGCATTTGTTTTGAAAAAAACACGCAAGAAAAAATCTGAAATTATTGTAATAAACTCAGAAAAAAAATGAAATAGCACGTAAAACACATACGCAGGTACCGCAAATATTTTCAAAACTTCATTTGCATAAATTCTAAAAATAGCTTTTGGTAAAAACTCTGCAGTTACCAAAATTATAAGTGTAGAGATGATTGTTTGAGTTAATAATATCGAAAAATCATTAAAGTCTCCCAAAGGCAAGACGTTAATTAAAAACCGTCCCATGTAATAACTGTACACAACCAAAGCGATGTTATTACCAACTAACATTGTGGTAATAAACTTAGAAGATTTTTGTGTAATTTTATTTAGAATTTTCGGAATAAAACCTTCCCGCTTCTTTTCTAATTCTATGTGCAGCTTATTTGCGGAAACAAATGCAATTTCCATCCCCGAAAAAAATGCGGAAAGTATGATTGATACGAGTATGATAATAAGTTCAATTCCCATTCAGAAATTTATAAGCTACTGGTTCTGGTTATTTCTTTTTTCTACTTTTTTTCTAAAGTGTCTTTTAAAGAAAAACACGAAGATGATTAAAACCGCAAAACCTAAAAACAAATAAGACCTGCTTCTATCTGCGTTCCATCGAACAATCCCTTCTACTACACAAATAAATGCCACCATTAAATACCCATATTGAAAAAATTTCCAAAGTTTGTTCATATTTTCTATTCTTTTATTTCTATTCTTTTGTTTCTATTCTTCCTGTTGTTTTTTTCGCTAAGTGCTTACTTAGGTCTTCTTTGCATTCAAAACCAACTCCTCTAACCGTATCCTGTTCTTGATATAAAGTAAATGCTTTTTCAGATACAAAGTATTTTGTTTTTTGGTCCCAAAATAACTGGGTTGTTTCTAACCTCGATTTATCGGTATGATTTACAACTACCACATTCCCCTGAATCTCTGAAACTTCTGTTTTAGAATATGACAGGGCATAGTCGCCAGTAATGGTGACAGAGTCTTTTCCTTTATTTTCAAAATTTATAATTTTAATTCCTTCAGGAAACTCGTTATATGGATGCTTTTTTCGATTGCTAAAATCTAGAAGTACTGGCGTTATTAGCTTGGATGTAATTCTACCTGAATCTTTATACACATGGAATGTTTCCTTGGCAATGCCAATTGGTAAATTTTTTTCTTCTAAAAAGTTCCGAACCTCTTCCGAATTATTTGAACAAGCAAAAAGCATTGCTGCAACCGAAGTTACAACAATGCTTTTTGTTATTATTTTTTTGTAGTTTTTCAAAAAACTATTTATTTGGTATTCTTACGGTTTCTCCAATCCAACATTTTATTGTGAATTTTCCACCAGGAATTGCCGTTGCATTAAAGATTGTTTTTTTACTAGGTGTGTTTGCAGCGTATCTCCTGATGTATTTTCTTGCTTTCGAGGAAATACTAGGATCTACAGCAGCAGCTCTTTTAGCCATGTTTAATGCAGCTACATACACCATTCTTTTTTCGAATAAATTCGTTCCACAGTCATTCACACTTTCTTGGTACAAGGTTGCAATAAAAAGATATGCTCTCCCGTAGCTTGGATTAAATTTCAATGCCTCTCTTGCCAATCTTCTTGCTTTGCTCTTTTGGCCTCTATCTTTCGCAGATTGCGCAAACTTTAATTTATACTTCGCTTTTTTTAATGGATCTGTCTCTAATTCAAAAGATTTTAAACGCATTGCAGTGGCTCCTGAAACGTCTCCATTGCTCTCTAATACACTCGCTAAAAAAGAATATGCTTCTGGAGAAGGAGCAGCTTCTGCATATGAACGCACTAGCTTCTCAAATAAAGGCTCTTTTTGACATCCTTTATTAAACATTCTAGAAACCGATCTTTTTAACCAGACTGCATTTACTTTATTCGCTTCGAAATCTCTTTCATACAGGGGAACTAAACGTTCACAAGTAGCAATTTCTGAAATTATTGCATCCAAACCACCTTCCACAGTTCCCAAGGCTTTCGAGTTTATTGTGTAGGCTCTTTTTAATTGCTTACCTCTTTTGTCTAATACTTTGGTAGTGTCATTGTACTTAATTAATTTTTTTGCGTATCCTGCAAGTTTGATATTTACATTTTCTATAACATCATCATAGGTGTCAAAAACTTTCTGTGGGTTCGTGTCTTTGTTTCTATCCGTTACTCCTTGAAAATAAATATACAAATTCTTAACTCCCATCTTCGTAGGATCGATACCATATCCTTTTTCCAAAATTGAAAAGATAAGCTCATCTGATGCTAATTTATTTTCAAATAGGTAGGTTGCATAATCACTGTGTACTTTTGCAGGATTTTTACTAGGGTAGTATTGCAATCTCTGCTCATATACTCTTTTTGCTAAAACAGGGTCCTTTCTAACATCTTCTGCAAGGGTAGCCCCTATTTTATAAATGTTTACAGATAGATCCTTACAATTGTCTAGTAAGAAAATCCAATTTGTATACGCTTCTTCATATTTTTTGGACTGATAGTCCCCTTTGAATAGATTGTACTTGATAGTACAATCTTGATTTGCATCTTGTGCGTTTGTTTCTAATGTTGTTATCAGTAACAATCCAGCTAGTAAAAACGTAATTTTATTCATCTTAAAAATTTTATAAATTAATCTATTTTTCTTTTTCTAAACCAACTTTGTGCCCCAGATGCGGTTAAGGACAAACTAATTCTTACATTAAAATAATTTTCTTCAATTAAATTATTAGCAGTAGTACCTCTTTTACCAAATTCAAACCCTAAGTTTACACTTGAAGCTTGTTTCAATGGTAACCCCAGACCAAAAGACATGCCAAAGTCTTCAATTGATGTAAAATTTGAATCCGTACTTGCTCCATTAATTGCCAATCCTAATTTCTCGTATCTCAAACCAGCGCGGTAGGTAACTCTTTTAAAGTAACTTGATAATGAGTTTATCTTCGGCAAGTAAAAACCTCCTAAAGAAAATCTATTGGATTGCTCATACCGATATGCCGAAGCTGAATTGTTGATAAAACCTTCTGCTTGCAGTGCATCCTGATTTTGAAACTCTGCACCTACGTGCCATTTATCATAAACACCCATGCCAATTCCCAAAACGGTTTTTATCGGCAGTTTATATGCACCTGAAATTTTACTTGTTGCGATCGTATCTCTTGGAATGTCTGTTCCCGCTCCAGAGATTGTTAGAGAATATAAATATTCATCTCCCGTGGTTTTTAAATCACTACCTAACTTTAAGGTTGCACCCGCGTTTACATATCTTTTCTTTTTTAATATTTTATTGTATTGTGCTCCAAAAGTTATAGCACTTCCTCGAATAACACTTTCCTCCTTGTGCCGCGTTGCTAAAGCAACAGCTGCCCTTTGGTTAATAATACTATTTTCTATGGCTCCAAAACTATAATCTACTTCTACACCCAAAGCCAGTGCCTTTGAAACTTTAATTCCAAAACTACCAAAAAGTCTGTTTACACCGCCATCTCCGCTGTAAACGGTTACCGATGATAATTCATTTTCTGCATCGTAAGTGTAATTTGATAAAGAATACCCCACAGAAGATAAGGGCTGCACTCCAAAAGAAAACCCAGCTTTCTTACCAATAGGAAACCCTAATGCAATATAATTTAAACTTGTCGCTGTTGAACTCTGCTCAGTATCGGCAGTTTTCAGGGTAAGGTCATTATTTAAGATTCCTATGGCATACGTTGTTTGTCTTAGAAACGCATTGGCCGCAGGGTTTGTAAAATTCAAATATTTGTAGTGATTAAAGGCCACCCCAATACCCCCCATTGTTGCATTTTCAACTGTTTTTGGAGTATATTGATCTCCAATTCCAAAAAAGGAATACGGCGAAGAACTTGTCCTTTGGGCAAGTAATGTTGTTGCGCTTATCAATAAGAAAACTATTAAAATCTTTCTAATCATTTTTCTGCGTTAAATTTTAATATTTCATTTAATCCTTCAAGGAGAAAATTTTGATTGGCAAATATGCTACTTTTAAATTGTTTTGACAAGAACTTTGTGTCCCCTCCTGTTAAAACTACTGTTAAATCTAAATATTTTTGCTGATAGTCTTCTATAAAGCCTTTTATCTCTTTTTGAACCCCCGTTAAAACACCAGCAATAATACTCTCTTCAGTGGTCGTTCCTATAAAATTATGACTTTCAAAAATATCCAATAATGGTAAATTTGCAGTAAAAGTATGCAAAGATTGGTAGCGCATTTTTATTCCTGGAGAAATTGCACCTCCTAAATATGCTGCTTCCTGAGTTACAAAATCATAGGTAATGCAAGTTCCGGCATCAATCACTAAGACATGCTGCTTAGGAAACTTTGCCACTGCGGCGGCCACAAGCGCAATTCGATCCACCCCAAGCGTCTTTGGAGTTTGGTATGTATTTTTAAAAGGTACCTTTGATGCCGAAGAAACCACCTGAAAATTGAGGATCTTATTCAATTGTACCCACTTTATATTTGAAAGAGCTGCAACGTTTGATATAATTCCATTAAAAATATTATGTTCCGATGTGATTTTTTTTATTTCTGAAATAATTTTTCCTCTGTCAAAAACGGTCAAA
>Ga0209815_1000048_pt1 | contig 85260 bp, 87 predicted proteins | sample CoawatmetaG00DNA_FD_187507 | JGI IMG/M metagenome (GOLD analysis project Ga0209815, IMG submission 187507) | Marine microbial communities from the West Antarctic Peninsula - Coastal water metaG002-DNA (SPAdes) (version 2) | ecosystem: Environmental > Aquatic > Marine > Coastal ...
GTAAACGCCAATTTCTCTGACTCGTCTTGCAATGAGTTGAGTATATTGTGATCCAAAATCAAGTATTAAGATTTTATTATGATGAATGTTTGGCATAAAAATGTGTATTTGAAAAAAACCAACTAAATAATTAGTTATATTTTAATGAAAATAAGAGATCGCTACATTGCTAAAACACTTTTAACCTACACAATAATTGTTCTTGTGGTTTGGATTAGTATTTACAGTTTTTTTAATTTTTTAGCGGAGCTAAATAGCGTTGGAAAAGATGACTATACAATCCTTTCGGCGATTACTTATATTATTCTTCAATTGCCTGAAGTTGCATACAGGCAAGCATCGCCAATAATATTATTGGGCTGTATTTTAGGTATGGGGCACCTAGCTACAACTGGGCAGCTTCTTATTTTCCGAGTATCTGGGGCTTCTATATTAAAAATTACATTACTTACTTTAAAAAACTCCCTTATCTTTGTACTTTTTTTCATTTGTATAGGGGAGTTTTTAGCTCCAATTTCAAGTCATCTTGCTAAAAGTAGTAAGTCAAATGCTATGGGAGGTTCTAGTGCATCCTTTAATCAAGAAGGTTTTTGGATTAGAGATGGCGGTAACTTTATTAATGTGAATAAAAATATCGATGGCTCATTATTTAGCGGTATTACCATTATTGAAGTTAACTCATCCAATAAGATTGAAAGAGTCATTAAGTCAGAAAATGCTTTATTTGATGGCAATTCTTTAGATATGAGTGACAGTGTGATTTTTTCTATTGATGAGTCAAGTTCTTTTGAGGGTATTTCATTAAAAGAGCGAAATTCATATGATAAAACAGTTTCATTTGATCAGGATTTGATAGATAGTTTAGAAAAAGAACCTGAAGACCTTTCAACTTCGACACTTTTTAAGCAGATTCGATTTTTGTCTGATAATAAATTACGCTCAGGAGTTTTTAAGGTGGAGCTTTATAAGCGTTTAATTCAACCCGTTACTCTTGTGGCAATGATTTTACTTGCAATGTTGTTTATCTTTGGTTCTACAAGGGACGTTACCTTGGGGAGAAAAATATTTTTTGGAGTTGCGCTTGGTTTATCATTTGAAATGTTGTCAAGAGTTGCTAGCGCAATGGCGCTAAGTTTTGACTTTAGCCCTTTTTTGAGTTCTATATTGCCATCTATTGTGGTTATGTTTATTTCAATAATTTTATTGTTAAAAAAATCCTTTAGCTAATTAAATGAGCCAGGCTAATTTAAAAACTGTAAAGCAAAAACTAAAAATTCCAAATCGTTTTGACGTTATTTTGCTAAATGATGATTACACTTCAATGGAGTTTGTAGTCGATGTATTACGAAGATTTTTTCACAAAGAGTTTCAAGCTGCTGAAGCAATCATGCTTAAGATTCATATAGATGGAGAGGCTGTATGTGGATCATATTCTTATGATGTTGCGCAAACAAAAGTTAAACAAGTGATCGGCTATTCTAGAGAAAATAACCAGCCACTAATGGCTGTATTAAGGGAGCTAGGTATATAATTTTTTTAATTTAATGCCTATTGAGATGATAAAATTTTATTACTGTATAAATTTAAATAAGGAAGAAAAGTGTTAATCAAATCGATTGAATCATTAGATAAAGGTTTAAATGTTTTTTGGAGTGATGATTCCTTGAGTTGCTATCCTTGGTTTTGGCTTAGAGACCATAGTGAAAGCAAAGAAGACTTGCATCCAGACACTAAGCAGCGTCAGATTGATTCATTTAGTGAGCCACTAACTAATACTGTCAATGACGTATGGCTTGATGGCTCTTCTGAAAGTATTTTTATTAAATGGAGTGACCAGTCTGAAAGTAGTCTTTCTTTTGAGTTACTTAAAACTATGGCAGTGCCAACCCTTCCTCAGTCATATGCATTGAATTTGACCAATGTATGGAATTCCTCAAATGAAATTAAAGACTTCCCTGAAATAACCTATCAGGAGCTTATGAGTGATGGAGGAATAAACACTTGGCTAAATCATATTCAAAGAGTTGGCTTTGCTTTAGTAACAGAGACTCCTGAAACTTCAGAGGCAACAAAAGATCTTATGGAGAGAATGGCTTATATTAGAAACTCTATTTTTGGAGGCTTTTCTGTTTGGGATAATAAGCTTGAAAATCCCGATGATACTGCCTTTACATCACTAGCTATTGAGCCTCATACAGATGGAACATATGTTCATGACGCCCCAGGACTTCAAACCTTGCACTGCATTAAAAGAGATTCTATTGGCGGTGAAAATCAATTAATTGATGGCCTTGCAATTGCAGAAAAGATGAGACATGAGTATCCTGATGCATTTAATATTCTGTGTAATGTTAATATTCCTGGGCGCTATATCAAGCCAGATACTTATTTAGAGGCGCATCGACCTTTATTCCGTGTTAATGATAGTGGTGACGTTATTCAAGTAAGCTTTAATAATCATGACCGTGCGCCTTTTAGGTTGGAAAATGAGCTAATGGTTAAGTTTTACGATGCATATAAAATATTTCATAATCTAGCAAATGATTCAAGTCGTCAATTTGAGTTTATGTTGGATCCTGGAAAAGTGTTAACGTTTGACAATTGGCGCCTCCTTCATGCACGTTCATCTTTAACAGGGTATCGACAACTTTGTGGTGGCTATCATAACAGGGAAGATTTTGAAAGTAAGTTGAGATCTATCTAACTATTTATTTAAGATTAATTTGAATTTTATTTTGATTCAAATTACCTACAGTGGTGTTAAAATTAAAGATTAATTGAGTTAATAACAAAGACAGTATTTTATGATTGAACAAGGACTACAGCAAGAGATCAATATGGTGATGACTGAGGCTAGAAACCGTCGCCTTGAGTTTGTAACGGTGGAGCATTTATTATTAGCCCTTCTTAACATGGATGAAGTTATTGCATTTCTTCGCGGTAAGAGGGTCAACATCGATGAACTTCGCGCTGAGCTTGATCAATATATTGACTCACATACTCCTATTATCTCTGAAGATGCTGAAATAGATATCGTTCCAACAGTAGGGTTTCAAAGAGTTCTTCAAAGGAGCGTTTATCAGGCGCAGTCTGCTCAAAAAAATTCTGTTAACGCGATGAATGTCTTTGTCAGTATTTTTTCTGAAAAAGAATCGCATGCTGTCTATATGCTGAAATTAAATAATATTTCCAGGTTGGATGTTATGGAGGGGATTTCTTCTCATCTAGCTGACAATCCAGTTGAAGAAACAAAAAAAGTGGAAGGCGATAAGCAAGCTAAGCCCTCTTCTCTTGAATCTTTTACAACTAATTTGTGTGAAAAAGCCAGACTTGGTGAAATTGATCCTCTGCTTGGCAGGGAGGAAGAAGTTCTTAGAACGGTACAAATTTTATCAAGACGGCGTAAAAATAACCCATTACTTGTTGGTCAGGCTGGGGTTGGTAAGACTGCAATTGCTCAAGGCCTAGCTAAGAGGATTGTAGATGGACAGGTCCCTGAAATTCTAAAAAATACAACTATATATTCTTTAGATGTTGGCGTACTAATTGCGGGTACAAAGTATAGGGGTGATTTTGAAAAGCGACTAAAGTCAGTGCTTACTGATTTAGAAAAAGATAAGAATTCAGTACTTTTTATTGATGAAATTCATACTTTAATTGGTGCAGGAAGTGTTTCTGGCGGTTCATTAGATGCATCTAATCTTCTTAAGCCAGCTCTAGCAGATGGCTCACTAAAGTGCATAGGATCTACAACGTATGATGAATATCGTAAGATTTTTGAAAAAGATCATGCACTCACAAGGCGCTTTCAAAAAGTGGATATAGAGGAACCTTCAGTTGAGGATACAATCAAAATTTTGCATGGACTAAAAAAATATTATCAAGCCCATCATAAGGTTAAATATTCAGCTGCATCTTTAGTTTCTGCAGCAGAGTTAACGCATCGGCATATAGGTGATAGGCGCCTTCCAGACAAAGCGATAGACGTCATTGATGAGGTTGGCGCCCTTCAGCAGATTCTCCCTAAATCAAAGCGCAAGGTCAATATTGGTGTGCCGGATATCGAAAATATTGTTGCAAAGCTTGCCCGTATTCCTTCTCGTCAAGTTACTAGTGATGATAAGTCTTTACTTAAAAGTCTAGAGAGTGATCTTAGGCTCGGCGTATTTGGTCAAGACAGCGCTGTCGAGTCTTTATCAACCGCCATAAAGCTTTCTCGCTCTGGTCTTTCTCCAGTTGAGCAGCCAATGGGCTCTTTTTTATTTGCTGGCCCTACAGGCGTTGGTAAAACTGAGATTTGTAAGCAGCTCTCAAGGATTATGGGCGTCAAACTATTGAGATTTGATATGTCTGAGTATATGGAGAGACACGCCATTTCTAAACTTATAGGCTCTCCTCCTGGCTATGTTGGATACGACGAAGGTGGTTTATTAACCGAGGCGGTAAATAGCAATCCTTATGCGGTTCTTTTATTGGATGAGATAGAGAAGGCGCATCCTGATATTTTTAATATCCTACTGCAAGTCATGGATCACGGAAAGCTTACTGATGCTAATGGCCGTGAAGTTGATTTTAGTAATGTGATACTTATTATGACTTCTAATGTTGGAGCTCAAAATGTTCAAAGAGCCTCCATTGGATTTAATGAGCAAGATCATTCCCTTGATTATGAAGGTGAGCTTAAAAAGATATTTACACCAGAATTCAGAAACCGCCTCTCAGAAATTATTTACTTTAATAAACTTAATGAAGAGGTTGTTGTCTATGTAGTCAATAAATTTCTTTTTGAGCTTGAAGATGTCCTTGAGAAAAAAAATGTTTCATTAATTGTTTCTGATGCGGCTCGAAAATGGTTTGCAGAAAATGGCTATGACTCTATGATGGGCGCCCGCCCAATGATGAGATTAATTGAAAGAGAGGTGCGTAAGCCTCTCGCTGATGAGCTTCTTTTTGGTAAGCTAAGCTCTGGCGGAACGGTTAAAGTAGGCGTTAGTAAAGATAAGATTGCCTTAACAATAAGTTAATGAGAATTCTTATAAGCAATGATGATGGCTACCAGGCCAAGGGCATCAAACAGCTTACAAAATCCTTAAGTGAAATTGCAGAAGTAATTGTTGTCGCCCCAAGTGAGAATAAGTCTGCAGCGAGTAGCTCATTAACTCTCGGAAGGCCGCTTAAGCCAATTCAAATTGAAAAAAATATTTATGCAGTTGATGCAACGCCGACGGATTGTGTTCATTTGGCCTTATGTGGCTTTATAAAGGAGTCGATTGATTTGGTGGTAACCGGTATTAATTTTGGGGCCAACCTGGGGGACGATACCATCTATTCCGGAACCGTTGCGGGCGCTATAGAAGGGCGATTTTTAGGACTCCCATCAATTGCAATGTCTTTAGCTAGTTGGGAGTGTAATCACTTCGAGACAGCTGGAGAAATTGCCAAAAAATTAGTTACCCAAATTGATAAATCTATAATATCTTACAACACAATCATAAATGTTAATGTCCCAGATATTCCACTTAGCGAAATTAAAGGCATTAAGAGTACTCGCCTAGGAAGCAGGCACAAGTCTGAGCCAAGTATTAAGGATAAAGAGGATACGTCTCTTTACTGGATTGGTGAGAATGGGAAGGAAGCTGACAATTCAGAGGGCACAGATTTTCATGCAATTTCCAATAACTTTGTTTCAGTCACTCCTCTTCAGATTGATACAACTAAGCATTCTGAAGTAAGGCGAGTGAATGACTGGCTTCAAAAAATGGATTATTGATTCCAGGTATCTCTGAGCCCAACAGTTTTGTTAAACACTAGTCCTTCAGACTCACTGTCTCTACAAAAGTAACCTTCTCGTTCAAACTGGTATGCTTTTTCGATCTTTGCGCTTATTAAGCTTGGCTCTACAAAGCCATTTTTTATTTCAAGGGAGTTGGGATTAATTGAAGATGATAAGTCATCAAATTTAGCTGGATTTGATTCTAAAAAAAGGCGGTCGTATATTCTAAATTCAGCGCTAATAGCATTTCTGGATTCAACATAATGAATTACGCCCTTGACCTTTCTTCCATCGGATGGATTTTTACCTAAAGTGTCAGGATCATATGTGCAGTAGACGGTTTTAATATTGCCATCATTGTCACTATCAAAATGAGTTGCTTTGATGACGTAAGCGTTTCTGAGGCGTACCTCTTTATTGATTGCCAGTCGTTTGTATTTATTATTTGGTGCTACTTCTAAAAAGTCATCTTTATCAATATATATCTCACGGCTAAAGAAAATCTCTCTAGTTCTCATCTTTTCATTTTGAGGGTAAACTGGAGCTTCAAGGGACTCAATTTCACCTTCAGGATAATTTTCAATCACTAGTTTTATTGGATTAATTACCGCCATTGATCTTGGAGCCGTTGCATTTAGATCATCTCTAATTGAAGATTCTAAAATTGAAACATCCGTCAGGCTGTTAGCTTTTGAAACGCCAACGCGCTCTGTAAAGTTTCTTATTGAAGCTGGAGTATATCCTCTTCTACGAAGTCCTGAAATAGTCGGCATTCTTGGATCATTCCAGCCAGAAACATGATTATTATCAACCAACAGTTTCAGTTTTCTTTTAGATGTTGTTGCGTACTCCAGATTTAGTCGGGAAAATTCATACTGGTGGGGTCGATCAATTTTATTGAATTCATCTAAGTGCTCCAATAGCCAATCATAAATTCGACGGTTATCTTGAAATTCCAAGGTGCAAAGTGAGTGTGTCACTCCTTCAATAGCGTCACCAAGACAGTGAGCAAAGTCATACATTGGGTAAATACACCAGTCGTCATTTGTCTGGTGGTGCGTCTGAAAACGAATTCGGTAAAGAGTTGGGTCACGCATACACATAAAGCTAGAAGACATATCAATTTTGGCTCGCAACACGCACTCACCTTCTTTTAATTCACCAGCTTTCATTTCCTTAAAGAGAGCTTGATTATGTTCAATACTAGTATCACGATAAGGGCTATTTACCCCAGGATTTTTTAGAGTTCCTCTATATTTTCGAGTTTCATCAGCATTTAAGAAGCAAACATATGCTAGCCCCTTAGAGATAAGCTCTTCTGCACATTGATAAAATTTATCAAAGTAACTTGAGCTGAATTTGACTTCACCACTCCAATCAAAGCCAAGCCACTTTATATCTTTTTTTATTGAGTTAACATACTCAATATCCTCTTTAGCTGGATTTGTATCATCAAACCTTAGATTGCAACATCCATCATAATCTTTGGCTATTCCAAAGTTAATACATATTGATTTTGCATGGCCAATGTGAAGGTACCCATTTGGCTCTGGTGGGAAGCGTGTAATAACAGAATCGTGAAGCCCAGAGTCTAAATCTGTATTAATTTGATTACGAATAAAATTCGTTGGCTTTTTTAGCGGAATGGTGTCACTCATCGTTACATCATTTACATGTAAAATTATCTCAATATTATATCAGTAAACATTAGCAATCCATGATTGAGCAATTATTAGGAGAAAAATACTCTCGATTAGTAAATGAATAGTTATTATTGGTATCATGAAAAATGAAACACTCATTACAAAGAGTGATTTCTTATTGAAGAAATCTAATATAAAAAAAGGAATATAGTGTGAGTATTTGTGCGGTGATTATAGCAGGAGGATCTGGTACTCGATTGTGGCCATTATCAAGGGCTTCACATCCCAAACAGTTTTTGTCACTTCATGACAATGTGACTTTGCTTCAGTCTACTATAATGAGGCTGGAAGGATTAGATATTCAGTCATCTGTAACAATATGCAATGAAGAGCACCGTTTCTTTGTTGCAGAGCAGCTCCGTGCAATCGACAAATTGGGGTCCATTATTTTAGAGCCAGTAGGCAGGAATACTGCTCCAGCAATTGCCCTTGCAGCGTTATCAGTAGAAGATGACCCATTATTATTAGTACTTGCTGCTGACCATGTAATTCAAGATCAAATCGCTTTTACTAGGGCAGTGAACGAAGCAATTCCGTTGGCTGAATCTGGCAAACTTGTGACCTTTGGAGTAGAGCCAAATGAAGCGCATACTGGTTATGGTTACATTAAAAAAGGTAAAAAGAACAATGCCGGTTTTGCTGTAGATCAGTTTGTAGAGAAGCCATCTACTGAATTGGCCAAAGATTATGTCAGCTCGGGAGATTATTACTGGAATAGTGGAATCTTTCTATTTAAAACCAGTAAGTATTTAGAAGAGTTAAAGAACTTTCGTCCTGATATTTATCAAGCCTGCAAATTTTCAATAGTGGACATGCAAACAGATTTAGATTTTTTGAGAGTTAATAAAGTAAAGTTTGAATCATGCCCCAGTGAATCGGCTGATTATGCTGTTATGGAAAAAACTAAAGATGCTGTGGTCGTTCCACTGGATGCAGGTTGGAGTGATATAGGCTCTTGGTCATCACTTTGGGGTATTAGTAAAAAGGATGTTAATGGAAATGTCACTCATGGTGACGTTATGCTTCACAGTGCAAATAATTCCTATGTAAGAACTGATGGTAAATTAGTTGCTGTTATTGGCGTAGATGATTTAGTGATTGTTTCTACCAAAGATGCCCTAATGGTCTCCCACAAAGATAGTGTCCAGGATATAAAGGTTATAGTGGATAAATTAAAAAATAGTTCACGCAATGAATGGGAGCTGCACCGAGAAATTTATCGTCCATGGGGTAAGTATGATTTAATTGATACTGGTGAGAATTACCAAGCTAAACGAATTACAGTAAAGCCTGGCGCGAAACTAAGTGTTCAAATGCATAATCATCGAGCTGAGCATTGGATTGTCGTGTCTGGCAAGGCAAGGGTGACTAATGGTGATAAAACCTTTTTACTTTCTGAAAATGAATCTACGTTTATTCCAGTTGGGGTTGTTCATGCACTTGAAAACCCTGGAAAAGAAGAGCTTAAGTTAATAGAGATTCAGTCGGGCAGCTATCTGGGTGAGGATGATATTGTTCGCTTTGAGGATGTTTACGGGCGCTCTTCAAAGTAAATAAAATTAATTAAATTTTTTCTATTGGAAGCTAAATGATTGAAAAACAAAGAATTTATGTAGCTGGTCACCGAGGTATGGTGGGTTCTGCTATTGTTCGAAAGCTTAAGAGTCTCGGATATAATAATATATTGACGTGCTCACATGACGAGCTTGATTTAACAAATCAAACTCAAGTTCAAAATTTTTTTGCAGCCGAGAAGCCAGATCAAGTTTATTTATGCGCGGCAAAAGTTGGTGGTATTCACGCGAACAATACTTTTCCTGCTGAATTTATATATGACAATTTAATGATCGAATCCAATGTCATTCATAATGCTTGGAAGGCTGGGGTTAAAAAACTACTTTTCCTAGGCTCAAGTTGTATCTATCCAAAACTTCCTGATCAAATTATTAAAGAAAATGCAATGCTAAGTGGTCAGATAGAGCCAACTAATGAGCCTTATGCAGTTGCGAAGATTGCAGGTATCAAATTGTGTGAAAGCTATAATCGTCAATACCGACAAAGTCATGGGACTGATTATCGTAGCGTCATACCCACAAGTCTTTATGGGCCAGGTGATAATTACCACTCAGAAAATAGTCATGTAATTCCAGCTTTAATTCGTAAAATTCACTACGCTAAGATTCATCAGCTACCTGAAGTTATGGTTTGGGGTTCGGGCCGACCTAGAAGAGAGTTCGTATATATTGATGATATGTCAGCAGCCATTATTCATGTTATGAATTTAGATTTAGCTCAATACAGGGAGCATACAGAAGATATGGTTAGTCATATTAATATTGGATTTGGGGACGATGTTGCCATCAAAGAACTTGCTAAAAAATTGGTTAAAATTGTAGACTATAAAGGCAAACTAATTTTTGATTTAAACAAGCCTGATGGTGTTCTTCGTAAATTAATGGATAGCTCACTTATTGAATCTCTTGGCTGGAAAGCCACTGTTAGCTTAGAAGATGGACTTGCCCTTACTTATGCTGATTATTTAAAAAACAAGAGTCTATTGAGGTTAGATTAATTTTATAATTGGAATGTATGAATAATAAAAAGAAAATTGCATTGATTACTGGTATTACTGGACAAGATGGCTCTTATTTGGCAGAGCTACTCTTGGAGAAGGGGTATGAAGTGCACGGTATAAAACGCCGCTCAAGTTCATTCAATACTCAGCGTCTTGATCATATTTATCAGGATCCACACGATGATAATTTAAATTTAAAATTACATTATGGCGACTTGACCGACTCAAGTAACTTAATCCGTATTATTCAAGAAGTAAAGCCTGATGAAATATATAATTTAGGCGCTCAGAGTCATGTAGCTGTTAGCTTTGATAGTCCAGAGTATACCGCCGATGTGGATGCTTTGGGCGCGCTGAGAATTTTGGAGGCAATTAGAATTCTAGGTCTTGAAAAAAAAACAAGATATTATCAAGCATCAACTTCTGAGTTATATGGTGAAGTTCAAGAATCTCCTCAAACTGAAAAAACATCTTTTAATCCTCAAAGTCCATATGCAGTAGCTAAACTCTATGCCTATTGGATTGTTGAAAATTATAGAAAGGCCTATGGAATCTTTGCGTGTAATGGAATTCTTTTTAATCACGAAAGCCCTAGGCGAGGTGAAACTTTTGTTACAAGGAAGATAACTCGTGGCATAACTAATATTGCAGTGGGCTTGGAAAAATGTTTGTATATGGGCAATATAGATGCACTTCGTGATTGGGGCCACGCACGTGATTATGTTCGTATGCAGTGGATGATGTTGCAGCAAGATTGCCCTGAGGATTTTGTAATTGCAACAGGCGTTCAATATAGCGTTCGAGATTTTATCCTCTGGTCTGCAAAAGAATTAGGATTGACAATAGAGTTCGAAGGCCAAGGCTTAAATGAATTAGGGGTCATAACTGAAATTCAGGGTGATAAGTATCCTTCTTTATCAGTCGGAGACGTAATTATAAAAATCGATGAGAGGTACTTCAGACCTAATGAAGTTGAAACGTTGCAAGGGGATCCGACAAAAGCAAAAAATGTTCTTGGCTGGAAGCCACAAGTTTCAGCTCAAGAAATATGTGCTGAAATGATAGCTTCAGATTTAGAGTTAGCTCAAAAAACTGCTCTGTTATTAAAAAATGGTTTCTCTGCTTAGAATCTTAAAAGTTAAGTAAAATTTCATCTAGAAAGTTTACTAAAAAATTTTGCTAATATAAAAATCACATGATTGATCACCCATTAAACAGAAGATATTCTCATGTTGTAAATGTACTAATTTTTATTTTTCCAATTGTTATTAATTCATTACAGGTTGCGGGTGACATAGTTTTGTTTATCCTCGCGATGATGGGGATATATGTTGGAATTTCGCAAAAACTATCTCCATTTCATATCAAAGAGATTAAAGTTTTTTCATATCTAACTTTTGGATATTTCATAGCTGTTTGCTTGTCAGTAATTTTTTCGGGGAAGGCCGCAGAATTAGCGCACTATATACCCAGGGATTTTCATTTTTTATTTGCACCTTTTATTGCGCTTGCATTGTTTAAGGCAGAAATTAATATTAATTATCTATTAACAGGCATTAAGGTTGCACTAATAATTCTTGGAATTATTGTTTGTCAACAGTATTTGGAAGGTGTACCCAGGCCATCTGGTGTAATGAATCCTGCAGTTTTTGGAAATCTTGCTGTTTTGATGTTTTTTGTCTTAATTGTTTTTTTTGAGCATAAGTCATTTAAATATAAAATATTCACCCTTTTTTCATTGTTGTCTGGTTTATTTATTATAGTATTATCAGGAACCCGCGGAGCGTGGGTATCATTTTTGATATTAATGGGGCTTTATTTATATTTTTTTTATAAAAAGAAAAAAAAATTTAGTACAAGAGCAAAAGTTTATATAGTAATTTTTTTGATCAGCTTATTATCAATAGGCAGCTTTAATCAAGAATTAAATACAAGAATTAGTCTTGCATTTTCACAAGTTTCTAATTGGTCGTCAGATGATCCAGCTATGAACTCAGTTAGTGAGCGATTAACTATGTATGAGGCGGCACTTAAAAATATTGAGGATGTTCCTTTTTTTGGTTACGGATTACGTACCTCAAATACCACACTTTTTAAAGATAACTTGACTGAAAGTGGCATAGTAGCTGCAAGATACAATCACCTTCATAATGCTTTTCTAACTAACTATTACAATGGAGGTATTATTTTACTAGGAGCTCTTTTGTTATTATTATTTATACCGCTTATAATATTTTTAAAAGCAAATAGTCAGGATCGTGAAAATCCTGTATTCATTGCAGGTGTATTACTAACAGTAGGTTATACCAGTATTGGCATGGTTAATATTTTATTTGGTGACACATATATGAATGGGTTTTATACATTCTTCTTGGCAATTTTTATGTTTTTAAGCGCCAAAACCAAAAAAATATCGACTACTTAAAGTTTTCTATTTATAGACTAAATAACAGGCATGTAAAAAGATAATATTTATTAATTTAACGAATAAATGAAATGAACCATAGAGACTTGGTAAGGCAATTATTTTTAACATCAGGTAAATCTATTACTGACGCCACAGACATAAAGGACCTTGAGCGCTTCGTTGAAAAATTTCGTCCAAAATCAGTAGGAAAAGAACTGGTCCGTATAGGCGGCAAGGGTGATGGTGCTTATTTACTGCCTGATGATTTATCTGGCATTAGCGCGTGCTTTTCTCCAGGTGTTGATGTGTCGTCAACGTTTGAAGAAGAGCTTGCCGAGAGCTACGGTATAGATTCATTTATGGTTGATTTTTCAGTTGATAAGCCACCAATTGAAAACAAACACTTTCACTTTGAAAAAAAATTTCTAGGAAATAAAAATAATGAAAAATTTATCAGACTAGAAGATTGGGTAAAAAACAACATTAATGATAATTCTGATCTTATTTTACAAATGGATGTTGAAGGAGCAGAGTACGAGGTAATCATTGATACGCCGCAGGAGGTGTTTAAAAAATTTCGTATCATGGCAATTGAATTCCACTCTCTTGATATAATTTTTAATAAAAATGCCTTTAAGATGGTCGAAGCCGTATTTGACAAACTCAGTAATGATTTTACGGTTGCCCATATACATCCAAATAATTCACGCCCAATTATTAATAAGAACTCAATAAATATTCCAGAACTCTTAGAATTTACTTTCTTGCGAAATGATCGGGTTGAGTTAAATGACGAAACATTGCAGTTTCCACATGCATTAGATGAACAGTGTGCGCCTCATCGCCCACCTAGGCATTTACCAAAATGTTGGTGGAGTTAGTCTTATTAAATTCTCAATAATGGCGGAGTAAAATTATCTAAATGCCTTAAGTCAGCTTTGCTCCCAAGCAATTTTTTTACACATCTTTATTCCTAACGTAACCCTTAAATGGCATTAACCAGCAATATTTTTTAACGTCAGCAATAATTTTATAACCCAGCCTAGAGAATACATACTTTAAGCTTCTAGTCTTGATTGCTTTATTTCTAGCACCCATCAAATTTGATTCAAATACGTTTAAATTTTGCCTGATTATTGTTGGAATGACACTAAAAATATCAACATTTGCATGTCTTTTATATCTTACCCAATCATCAGCAATAAACCACGCTTTAGAGTTTGCATCAATCAATTTTTTGGCCGTTTTTCGGTTAATAATATAGCCCGAACTATCCCAAGATTGAACGACTTGCACAACTTTATAGTCAGCACTCAAATTTATTAAATTTTTATTTAAGTATGAAATTACCGGGGTTAATAAATATACTTGGGGTTTGTTTTCATCAATTATTTTTGTAATTAAATTGATGACACGATTAAATTCATCAACAATAAAATCAGCATCATCTTCCAAAATAATTGCAATATCATTTTCAGAGTCTAAAAACTTTTCATAACAAAGCATGTGATTGAATGTACTTGCTAACTCTCCTCGAGTTAGATCTCTTCCCAAAGCATCTATCGCTCTTTTTGAATCGTGATTATTCGCAATTGCAGTAGGTGTTAATTCAATATCGTCATCAATAGACATAAATTGAAATTGAAATGGCGTTTTTCCAAGAAGTTCAGTCAGCACTTTTCTTCTTTTGAAATTTTTGTCTGGGTTCATTATATATATAATAATTTTCATTCTAATGCCTTAGGCATGTTATAAGTGTGGGAAGATTCCCTTGTATGTTTTTTCAATTGATTGAATGTTCCCAATTGAATCTTGGTTATTTTTTTTCCAATTTATTGCCTTATCTGCGATAAATAAACCATTAATTTCCTGGTCTATATTGGTTACTTTGAATCCTGCATAATTAGCCACATTCGTCAGGGTACTACTGGTGAAATCGCTCACGTGAGCTATATGAAAATATCTCCTTAGGTCGTTTTTATAATCCCCCTTGGAGACACCATTAATTCCTGGAACCGCAATAAAAAGATAGTCACCAGTATTCATTAATAACCTTATCTCCTTAAGGGTTTCAAGTGGATTAAATACGTGCTCTAGTACATGAGATAGGATAAATAATCTAGGTCCCTCGGGTAGAGATGAGGGGTACATGCCCACCTCAACATCTAGTTTAAAGTTGTCCTGTGCAAATTTAATTGCCTCAACATCTAGGTCACAACCCTGAACTGATTTTGCAGCTGTTTTTAGTGCGTTAATAGTTCCTCCTGAGCTGCATCCTATCTCAATGATAGAAAGGTCAGCTAGCTTTTCTGAAAGGCCATTATTAAAAAAATAGTCTAAGTATTTTTTTGCCTTATCACTTTGCTCTTTAATAACGCCTTCATAGTCTACTGTTTCACTTTTAAGATAAAGCGCACGGTAGTGATAGCTATAGAACTCGTCATGAAACTCTCTTGAGACTGATGGATATGTCTGGATTAGGCCACATTCATTACAAAACTGCTTTTTAAGATCAAATCCATAGCGATCACCTTCACTAACAAGAGTGAAATTTTTACTTTCACATAGGCTGCAACCATCACTCACTAGCCCAAATGTTTTATATAGAATCATAATTTCATTAATTTTTTTGCGCCTACTTCTTAAGGTACGATTAATCCTAGCAAAGGTCGACCCAAATCTATAGTGTTTTAATACTCTATTAGACATTGAAATCACTATTTCTAATTGATATATAGCGTCTGTGTGATTTAGTTAATAAGAATAGCTGCCTCAAGGCTAGCCTTAATTGATGGAGCAATCTCTTCAAAATAAAATAGGCACCGCCCCTGTAATTGTCAAGAGTACTTACAGTAGATTTTGAAACGGTATGTGAATAAGTATTGGAAATGCCATATCCCTTGCATTGGTCTTGCTGAATTATTGGGGACGGCTCAACTTGGAATGCCTTCAGAGTATGACATGCAGTTATATGAGCATCGGCCAGTCCAATGCCACTATTTTTTTCAAGTTGAATGAGTTTATTTGCCCCTGATGGCCATAATATATAGCCTGCTGCGCCCGTTCTGTCTTGGTAGAGCCTCAGTAATTTTGAGTTGCACTCAATCTCAACAAATGACCTTGAGACAAATTTTTTCCTACTCCTATTTTCTAGATTAATTAGATCTGTACTTTTAATCTTTTTAAGGCTGTCTAATAGCTTTGGAAGAAATATCGACAATATCGCGTCATCTTCTAGTATAAGTGCAGGCTCTCCGCTTTGAATTACCATATCCCAGGCTGACCTATGTGAGAAGTAGCAAGCAACCTCAGTTTTTCCTAAGGGTCTTTGCCAGTCAAAATAATGTTTTTTATAAGTAGCCTCGCAGATATCTTCAACAGACGTTGCATCCAGAATTGTATATTTTAGTCCTAGTTTTGTAAGCTGGTCTTTTTGGAGCTTACGACGCTCAACGGCATCAGGTAAATTAATAACAAATATTTGCACCTACCACCAGCCCGTTTTACTTCTTCTATGTCTATCCCTAAGCCTCTTAAATACGGTGTCATGCTCCTGTAATCGAAGAAATATTTCAAGTAGTATCTCACCAGCAATATTTATTTTTGCTACCTTATCGATCCTCCATCTCATATTTCTAAGAGTATCATCTGTTCCTATTTTAAAGATAGAGGTGCCATCAAAGAGAGGAATTCTCTCTTCATTATCCAGTCTGTTCATTTTTCCTTTATCAACGATGAGACTGTGTGCATTCGTGATAAAGCGTTCTGACTCTTGCATCTTGACAGTATTGAGAAGACAGGAGCAGGCAACAGAGAGGCTCTTGATAGAGTCGTCATCTGAAAAATCAGCAAAGGTGTCAGCTGCAGATATAAGCCAGCGCGTGTTTAAGTATTTTAATAAATAGTCTTTTTCTTCTTTCCAGAGATTCTCAAAGATAGCAAAGTGTTTTTTTGACTCAAAATCCCGCCTAATAAGTACAATAATTTTTGCATGCGTATAGCAAAGCTCGCTTTGATCAATAAATTCATCTCTTAGTGCCACAAAATGCTCTTCTAAATTATTGGAGCTGCCATGAGTATATTGAATTTCATCACCATCAATAGTTATTTGCTTCTGTCTGGAAAAGTCAGATGATATTTTCTCTGAGAGTACTATTGCCCCAGAACGTCTTTTATGCCTTCTTAATGAGAACCATCTTTCAAATCTAGTTTTATCTCTACGACTCATTTTTTTTCAACCTTTTGCTTTTCCAAGTCTGTCGAATCATCACGCTTAAATAATACTTAATAATTGCAACAAGAGTGAATAGGTTTGCTCTAAAAAAGCCCTTCCAAAAGAAAGGCAAAGTAAGTATTGTGCGCAACAGCCATGATGCTAAAGTATTGACCATAATTACCAGATGCAAGGCAAATCTATTTAAACCTATAGTATGTTCATGAATAAAAACATGACAAGATGTTACTACCTCTGATTTCGTAATAGCAGTAGTTTTAGGATTTCTTCTAGATGATCCACCATGTAAATGTTCAAGTTCAATATTTCGGAGAAGGGCAATTTTTTTATCATTTTTTGTTACCCTAAGACATAGATCAGGATCTTCTGAGTACATCCAAAATATATTTTCATTCCATTTTCCAATTTTATTGAAAAAATCTTTCTGTATTAAAACTACTGAGCCTGCAACCCATTCTGGATTCCAATTTTTTTTATTTTCTGGAAATTTTTTGGCTATTTTGATTGAAAAGACCAACTTATATATTGAACGAAGCCAGCCTATTGTTAGCCATGGGCTAAGAAATGCAATTTCTCTTTCCCTCTTGCCATTTGAGTAGAGTGTCCTGCAAGATGTTATTCCTACATCTGGATTAGCTAAAGCAAAACTATACATATCATCTATGGCAGGGCTACTGGTAAGAGTTACATCTGGGTTTAAGAATAGTAAAAATTCGCCTATAGCGTTATCTGCACCTAGATTACATCCGCTAGAAAAACCATAATTTCCCTTGTTTGCAATAAGCCTTATTTCATTAAATTGCTGCTCAAATTTTTTAAATTTACCGTCTTTTGAATCATTATCTACTACTATAATTTCATATCTTGTGTGCGGCTTGTATTTATTGAATGACTCGATGCATTTAGCCAGAACCTCCCAACTTCTATAATTGACAATAATTATTGATAAATCTATTTTATTCAATTGAATTTTCCTTAAATAATTACTGGCGGTATTTATATAAATACCACATGCTCATTTCTTGGCGCAGTAAACTAACTTATATATTTTATAGGGTAGGTGAATTAATCTTGATTTACCTCGTGTTTTATAGCTTGAAACTCCCAAATTAAATGGGATTTTTTAATAAAGTAAATGGTATAAAAAATATTTTTCAGGGTTTTTAAAAGCCACCTATCATTTCTAGTTTCTTGAGTTAATTTTATCCATTTAACTTTTCTGACAATTTTAAATTTTCCTTTAAAGCCGTACATACGGGCTTTGTATTTTGGACTTGTGAAATAAGTATGAGTTTTTTTGGTTATAAAGTTAACATGAGTTGGGTCTACAAAGGCTTCATTTCTTGGATATCCAGGGGTAATCGCATAGAATATTCCGCCAGGCTTTAATACTCTATAGATTTCATTCATTACATGGATAAATGGAAATACACCAGTATTGCCAATATTGGCTGTTCTTGGCACATGCTCTAAAAAGTCGAATGCTGATACTGATTCAAAACTTGAATCAGGAAAGGGGAGTAAATCAAATATCACATTACATTTGTGATATTTGAAATCATCTGTTTCTAGATCAATTATGTCTACTCCATAAAGTGTGGAAGCGTTAAAAGGATTTCTTGGGTTTGAGTTACACCCAATATCTAAGTGACTGGTATGCTTCATAATTTACTCAATCTTGCTTTGATCATTGAGGCTCTAGGCCTTTAAGTAAGGTTTTAGAAACTTTGTCGATATCTTCAAAACTTAAGCCCAAATGAAGTGGTAAAGACAGTATATGTTTAGAAAAATATTCTGATTTTGGTAACTTTGATTTAGTATAAAAAACTTCATAATCAGTATTTTGACGATAGTGTACACCTGGAAAAATCTTGTTAGCTGACAAATAATTGATCAATTTTTCTCGGCTTTCAACTACTACTTGAAAAATATGTCTTGAAGTTTGATCAGAGTCATGCTTAATATAATCAACTTTGCCGCTTAAATTTTTAATATAGCGGTCTGCCAAATCCCTTCTATATTGATTATCCTCATCTAAATACCTTAATCCAACTATTCCAAGAGCTGCCATTATTGAATTTCCATGGTATTTGTAACCTACTTCATTTACGTTATAGTCCCATTTATAAAAGTTATCCTTGCTTCGAGCAAAGGTGTCTTTGTTAATTCCTAGCCAAGATAGCTCTCTTGCTTTTTGATCATCATCTTCGTTATTAAAGCAAATCATGCCACTATCAGCTGTTGGTAAGTTTTTTACTGCCTGAAAAGAAAAAATGCTTACATCAACATCAAAACCAACATGTCTGTTATCAATATAACTGCCAGACATATGTGCAGCATCAAGAATAATTATTAAGTTATTTTCTCTGGCAATATCAATAATTTCAATCAAGTTCTTCGTATTTCCCCCCATTCCAACAAAAATAATAGCCTTGGTTTTATTGTTTATTTTGCCTCTGACTGATTGAGGGTTTAAATTTAACGAATCATCAATGTCTGCAAAACAAGGCTTAAGATTTTCATAGGCAATAGAGTGGTTAGTAGATATAAATGTAAATGGAGTTGTTATAATTTCATTATCATTTTGCCAATTATATTTTTCTTTTAATATCTTAACTGCAAGATGCAGGCCCGAAGAAGCAGAGTTTAAAAAATGAGCATGATTTAAGTCAGTATAAGCTTTCCAATGATCTTCAAACTCAATAGTTTTGTATCCCATGCCTGTCCATCCAAGATCAAGACATTCTTTAATTTCAGTTAGGCATTCATCGACTCTGAATTTTGGTTTTAATACTTGAATATTTTTCATATAGTATTTATCTAAGTTATTTTTATATCATTTAATCATTTAATCGTTTAATCATTTAATCATTTAATCGTTTAATCGTTTAATCGTTTAATCATTTAATCGTTTAATCATTTAATCATTTAATCATTTAATGATTTAACCACTCCTAATCTCTCACCTTTATAACTGCCATCTTGAACATGTCCACACCAGATTTTATTATCCAAATACCACTGGATAGTTTTCTTAATACCTGTTGCAAATGTCTCATCTGGCGTCCAGTTAAGTTCATTGGCCATCTTAGTTGCATCAATGGCGTATCTAACGTCATGTCCTGCTCTATCGTCTACGTAAGTAATAAGCTGTTCATAATGTTTAACTCCATCAAGCTTACTTGGTACTAATTCATCTAAGATACTGCAGATAGTTTTAACCACTTCAATATTTTGCAGTTCATTGTGTCCACCAATATTATATGTTTCGTTAATTTTGCCAGTTAGAGCCACATGTAATAATGCTTTTGCATGATCATCAACATAGAGCCAGTCACGTATTTGCTTGCCATTACCATAAATTGGTAAGTCTTTACCTTCTAGTGCGTTAAGAATAATGAGAGGTATTAGCTTTTCAGGGAACTGATAGGGCCCATAATTATTTGAGCAGTTCGTTATTAGAGTTGGGAGTTTAAAAGTACGTTGCCATGCACGTACTAAGTGATCTGAGCTTGCTTTGGCAGCAGAGTAAGGTGAGCTAGGTGAATAAGGCGTCTCTTCAGTAAATAGATCGTCTGTACCTTTAAGATCTCCATAGACTTCATCCGTAGATACATGATGGAATCTAAAATTATCTTTCTTATCACTATCTAGATTAGACCAATAATCTCTAGCCTCTTCTAATAGAACGTAAGTGCCAACAATATTGGTTTGAATAAATTCACCGGGACCATCGATTGACCTGTCTACATGTGACTCGGCAGCAAGGTGCATGACAATATCAGGCTGGTGTTCATTAAGTACACGTTTGATCTCATTAGCATCACAGATGTCTACTTGCTTGAATGTGTATCTTGCATCGCTTTCAATTGAGGTTAAAGATTCTAAGTTGCCTGCATAGGTGAGTTTGTCAACATTAATAACGCTATGGTTAGTGTTATTAATAATATGACGGATAACAGCAGAACCAATGAAGCCTGCACCGCCAGTGATGAGTAGTTTTATTGAGGTCATTGTTGTGTCTTTAGTATTGTCATGCAAGTGTTAAGAGAAGACTTCCAATTAGATATTTTTATGTTAAATACTTTAACTATTTTATCCTTTTTCATAAAGGTATTTCTCGGCCTTTTGGCAGGCGATGGATACTGCTTTGATGTAACAGGATTCACCTCACATTCTATCTTTTCTATTTTAAAGATTTCTTTAGCAAACCTATACCAACTTATATCTCCCTCACTTGAGTAATGATAAATCTGGGTCGATTGACCTTCATCTCTAAATTTATTATGCCTTATAATTTCTAATATTACATCTGCTAAATCAGTGGCATAAGTGGGTGAGCCCATTTGATCATTAACCACGCTTAACTCATCTCGCTCTCTACCTAGTCTTAGCATGGTGCTAACAAAGTTATTCCCATATTCAGAATAAACCCAGCTGGTTCTAATGATGATAGCATTGATTGGCATTAATGCTTGTAGTGCTTTTTCTCCAGCGAGCTTGGTTCTGCTGTAGGCGTTGATTGGATTTGGAGTATCTGTTTCTATGTATGGCTTGTCACTTTTCCCGTCAAAGACATAGTCAGTAGAGATGTGTATTAGCCTTGCTTGCTGCTTATCCGCAATGATTGCAAGTTGCTTTACTGCTAGATGGTTAATCTGGTTTGCTAACTCTTCCTTTTGCTCTGCTTTATCTACTTGCGTATAGGCAGCGCAGTTAATGATAATATCAAACTTATCATTATTGTCGAAGTAGTGACTGATACTGCTCTCACTACTGAGGTCTAAATCCTCTTTGCCAACAAAGATAAAATCATTAGGGCTTTGATTGTTGCCTATTTTAGTATCAGTATTAACTGACTTCTGAATAGATCTGCCCAATTGGCCATTCTTGCCGGTAACGAGTATTTTCATGACTGTCAGCTACTCAAACAAATCTTTAGTATTTTCTAAAGTTGGATGGGTTTTGTCTTTGTCTGAGAGTTGCAGCTCCTCTGTTGATAATTGCCAATTAATTTTAAGCTCTTTATCATCAAAAGCAATACCTCGATCATGCTCTGGTGCGTAATAATTATCTACCTTGTAAGCAAAGGTAGCACTATCACTTAATACAACAAAGCCGTGTGCAAAGCCATGAGGTACAAACAACTGATTCTTGTTCTGTGCTGTTAGCTCTAAAGATACATACTGGCCGAAGGTAGGGCTTGATTTACGTATATCAACAGCTACATCTAGAATACTGCCCTCAATTACTCTAACAAGTTTAGCTTGAGTATAAGGCGGTAATTGATAATGCAGCCCTCTAAGTACGCCTTTGATCGATTTGGATTCATTGTCCTGAACAAAGTTAACTTTGCATCCAATAGCCTCTTCAAGCAGATCCTGTCTAAAGGTTTCTATAAAGTAGCCCCTGTCATCACCATGAATAGTGGGCTCAATGAGTATTACATCTGCAATTGACTGAGGGGTAAACTTCAATTGACTTCCTCTGCGCGTCTAAGCAAGTATTGACCGTATTGATTCTTAGATAAGGGTTGAGCTAGCTCTATGAGCTCTTCTTTACTAATATAGCCTTTCTCAAAGGCAATCTCTTCGATGCATGCTACTTTTAAGCCCTGTCTTCTCTCGATGGTTTCAATAAAGGTTGAGGCCTCTAATAGGCTCTCATGGGTACCTGTATCAAGCCAGGCATAGCCCCTACCCAAAAGCTCAACACTTAGGCGCTCTTCATTCAGATACATTTGATTAAGCGTGGTAATCTCTAACTCGCCTCTAGCAGATGGGACAACTTCACAAGCCTTTTTAATGACATCATTAGGATAAAAGTAAAGGCCGGTTACTGCGTAATTACTTTTAGGTATTTTTGGTTTCTCCTCAATGCTAAGTGCTTTGCCTGTGGCATCAAAATCAACCACCCCATAGCGCTCAGGATCTCTCACGTGATAACCAAACACGGTTGCCATATTTTTATCTTTGGCATTTGATACAGCGTTAGTAAACATATCAGTCATACCATTACCATAATAGATATTATCGCCTAGGATTAAACAGGCGTCGTCATCACCAATAAAACTATTACCTAAGATAAAGGCTTGAGCCAAGCCATCAGGAGAGGGCTGCACGATGTATTCAAACTTCATGCCAATATCAGAGCCATCACTAAGGAGTTGCTCAAACCTTGGCAGGTCTTCAGGGGTAGAGATAATAAGCACCTCTTTGATGTCAGCTAGCATTAGAATCGACAATGGGTAATAAATCATTGGCTTGTCGAAAATTGGCATGAGTTGCTTTGATACTCCTTTAGTCAAAGGATAAAGGCGCGTACCTGAGCCACCAGCCAGGATAATTCCTTTCATTTTTGTTTTTTTGTTTTTATTCATTAGTTGTCCAATAGTCTTTAATCCATGGGGATGGCTGAATGTGGCGATACCATTTACCGCTACGACCTATAATGGCTTCAGGGGGATTTGGCAGACCGTGAAACAGTATAATTTTAGTCCCAAAAGGTATTGAAGGGGCAACGAACCAAGATTTAAACCAGGAAGGGCAGCATTGATACTTAAAGCTAGGGACCCAATCATCTGGCCAATATTCTAGCTTACCAAGTTTGTCAATTTCGCGTGACAGATAGGCCTGTTCATGACGCACCTCTTTTGTTACTTGTTCAGAGTTCTTCTCAAAGTGCTCAAGTATTTGCGAGTATTTTCCAATCTCGAACCTAAATACTGAGGAGTTTCCCTCTCTCTTCTTTGGGCTTTTTTTGTCGTGTGCAATCAAAAAATCACCCGGCTGACTAAAGAACGCATCTAATTTTCCGACAATTACGACGTCCAAGTCAAGAAACAGCGTTATCCCAGAAAGGCCGCCAAAGTTTTCTTTAAATACAGTGAGCTTCCTCCAGCCGCGCTCAGGCGACCCAGGCGGAAGTTCTAGTTCTGGGAGATCTTGTATCTCTACTTCGGGCCTGATGCCTTTACTATTTTCAGTGAAGCAGACAAATCTGAACTTGGGGCCCATATTTCGAGACACCATTGCGTATAGACGGTTTACATATTCTGGAGAGAATTTACTGCCCCATTTCATGCAGATAATATTCATAGGTTGATCAAAATTAAGTGCTATACATTGAGATAAGAGTGTCTACCAATAAATCTTACACCAACAGTAAAAGAATAAATTTTATAGATTAAAACCATCATTATTATTTATCTGCGTGCATAAAAACTATATTTCATTATAGAGCATAACTAAGAAACAAAAAAATGTACTAGCCATAAAACTTACTCACCGATATATTTTAAGATTACCCTGTGCTGTGAAGATAAGTAAAGTCTGTTCAATTGTTGAACAAGAGCCAATATAATTGGTAACATAAGTTTTTTTTCGATTTTTTTGCAAATACATTTGCAAGATGTGGCGGTAGCGTGACTAATAGTTGTCTTTTATTTTTTCCTATCCAGTTAAAAATATTATCTCTAATAAAGCAAAAAAATAACCCTATAACCAGATATTAAATATAAACTTAATTTATTTTGTTTATAGTGTACAAAAAAGGAGTCATCGATATTTTAACAATTCAACTTTGGAATTATCTATCTAAAAAGCGCCAAAAACAATTTTTTTTAGTGTTTTTTTTAATGATACTAGTGTCATTATTTGAGGTTATTAGTGTAGGAATTTTAGTGCCATTTTTAGGTATATTGGTATCACCAGACTTTGTTTATCAGCACGAATTAGCACAACCTTTTATCAATTATCTTGAATTCGATAGTCCGCGTCAGTTATTGCCTGCAATTACTTTATTGTTTATCTTAATGGTTATTTTTTCTAGTTCTATGAGGTTGTTGTTGCTTTTCACAATGACAAAATTAACCTGGGCTTCTGGCTCAGACCTTAGTATAGAAATATATAGACGAACTTTGTATCAAAAATATTCAGTACATACATCTAGAAACAGTAGTGAAGTAATTAATGGAGTTATTAACAAGACTAATACAGTTATATCTAGTGTAATAAATCCCTCATTAGTATTATTAAGCTCTATTATTTTGATATTTGGCATTATTTCAGTATTAATTTATATAGATATAGTGGCAGCTTTGATGGCAATTATAATCTTTGGCAGCTTATATGCATTCGTCATAACTATTACTCGCAAGCGTGTTCAGGAAAATAGCAAATCCATTGCTACGCAGTCAACAAACATGATTAAATCTTTACAAGAGGGTTTGGGAGGAATTAGGGATGTTCTTTTGGGAGGGCATCAAGAATTTTATACTAAACTGTATAAAAAAGCTGACATGTCTTTAAGAAATGCATCTGCTAATAATGCAATTGTAAGTGAAAGCCCAAGATTTATATTGGAAGCAGTAGGGATGATTGGTATAACTTTGATTGCATACTACATCACTCAAAAAGAGGCCGGAATGGAAGGCGTTGTTCCAATTCTGGGCGCACTTGCACTTGGAGCGCAAAAACTTCTTCCTGCTTTACAGCAATCTTATCATGCTTTTAATGCCATCAGAGGAGCTAGATCATCACTAGAGGATGTGCTAAAGTTGCTTAATCAAAGATTGCCAAATGAGTTAGTTAATGAAAAAAAAATATCTGGGAAAATAATCTTTAAAGATAATATTAAACTCGAGGATGTCAGTTTTAAGCATGGCAAAGAAGAAAACTTTGTATTGTCTAATGTTAGTTTAGATATAAAAAAAGGTGAAATTGTTGGCCTTATAGGTATTACTGGAAGTGGAAAAAGTACATTAGTTGATATTATTATGTGTTTATTGCAGCCATCTTCTGGTTTTTTATCTGTTGATGGAAGAAAAGTAACCCAAGATAACTTTAGGTCCTGGCAATCATATGTTTCACATGTCCCTCAAAATATATATCTTATTGATGGAACCATAGAAGAGAATATTGCTTTTGCTGAAAATATAGACAAGATTAATCATGATCGTATTAATGAAGTAATAGGTCTTACACAGTTGGCCAGTTTTATTGAAGAACTGCCCAATGGATTAAAGACAATAATTGGAGAGTCCGGTATAAGATTATCAGGTGGACAAAGACAGAGAATTGGTATTGCTAGGGCAATATACAACAAGGCAGAGGTATTGATCCTTGATGAGGCAACAAGTGCACTTGATAGTGAGACGGAGTCAAAGATAATGTCTGCAATTTATAATCTAGATTTCAATTTAACTATTCTAATTATTGCACACAGAACATCTACATTAAAAGGCTGCGATAAAATAATAAAATTATCAAGTGAAGATGGTTTAACTATTAGTTCATATGAGGAAATTTTATAGATAATGCGCGACTTTAATCATAACTCTAAATTTATTAAAATTGGAAGCAGGCTAGTTGGAGAAGACTATACCCCCCTGGTTATAGTTGAAATAGGTATTAATCATGGAGGAAGCCTTAATGTTGCTTTTGAGATGGTTGATGCTGCGCATATTTCTGGAGCTGAAGTCATTAAACATCAAACACACATTGTCGATGATGAAATGAGTAGCTCTGCAAAAGAGATAATTCCTGGTAATGCTGATATTTCAATATACGAAATTATGGAGAGGTGTGCATTAAATGAAAAGGATGAGATTAAGCTTAAAAATTATGTAGAGAATAAAGGCATGATTTTTATTTCAACACCCTTTTCTCGTGCTGCAGCTGATAGGCTTGAAAGAATTGGAGTTAGTGCTTATAAAGTAGGATCTGGTGAATGCAATAATTATCCTTTAATTGAACATATCGCTTCTTTTGGTAAGCCAATGATCGTTAGTACTGGTATGAATGATATTTCTTCTATCAGAAAGATGACTGATATTCTTGAGAAGTATAATATTCAATATGCATTATTGCACACCACTAACTTATATCCAACCCCTTCCCATCTTGTACGTTTCGGTGCAATGCAAGAGTTACACAAAGAGTTTCCAAATGGTGTAATTGGATTGTCAGACCATACCACATCTAACTTGGCTTGCTTTGGTGCTGTAGCATTAGGAGCATCGATACTAGAAAGACACTTCACTGATTCTATGGATAGGGATGGCCCTGATATTGTTAATTCGATGGATCCTGAAGCTTTGAAAGAATTGATTGATGGAAGTATTGAAATTGCAAAAATGAGAGGAGGAAAGAAGGAGGCTGTTAAGGAAGAACAGGCAACAATTGATTTCGCTTTTGCTACTGTAGTGTCTATTCAATCGATTAGGAAGGGTGAAAGGCTTACAAAAGAAAACGTCTGGGTTAAGAGGCCTGGTATAGGAGAGATAAGGGCAGCTAGTTATAATGATATTATAGGAAAAGTTGTCAATAAAGATGTTGAGATAGATAAGCACTTATCATGGAGTGATTTAAATGGATAATTTATTGAAGCTGATAGGGCGAAGTCAAGAGCTACTTGAAGATGATATTTCTGATAATTCAAAAACTTTACATGATATTGTCTCAAGTTCAAAATTTCTGGTCATTGGTGGTGCAGGCTCAATTGGACAAGCGGTAATTAAAGAAATTTTTAAACGAAATCCAGAGAAGCTTCATGTAGTTGATATTAACGAAAATAACTTAACTGAATTAGTAAGGGACATTCGAAGTTCATTTGGCTATATTAAGGGCGACTTTAAGACTTTCGCATTAGATATTGGTTCAGTGGAGTATGATGCATTTATCCAATTTGATGGCCAGTATGACTATGTTCTGAACTTATCAGCACTTAAGCATGTTCGAAGTGAAGAAGATCCATTTACATTAATGAGAATGATTGATGTAAATATCTTGAACACAGATAAGACTATAAGACAATCAATTAAAAATGGCACTAAGAAGTATTTTTGTGTGAGCACCGATAAGGCTGCAAATCCAGTTAATATGATGGGTGCCAGCAAGCGAATCATGGAAATGTTCTTGATGCGTCGTTCTGTGGATATAGAAATATCAACTGCAAGGTTTGCTAATGTTGCTTTTAGTGATGGTTCACTGCTTCATGGCTTTAATCAAAGAATGGAAAAACGGCAGCCAATATCTGCACCAAGTGATATTAAGCGTTATTTTGTTACTCCTAAAGAGAGTGGAGAGCTTTGTTTAATGAGTTGTATTTTTGGCGAGAATAGAGATATATTTTTTCCAAAATTAAGTGAAGCGCTCCACCTAATTTCATTTTCTGACCTGGTGATTGAATATCTAAAGGGCAAAGGCTACATTGCCCATATTTGTAACACTGAGGATGAGGCACGAGAGCTAATAAAAACTTTACCTGAAAAAGGAAAATGGCCTTGCTTATTTACAACGAGTGATACGACTGGTGAGAAAGACTTTGAAGAATTTTATACAGACAAAGAGATACTTGATTTGAATAAATTTAAGAACCTTGGCATCATAAAGAATGAGTTAGAATATGATGAGAATCAACTAAATGACTTTGAAAGGCATATCAGTGATCTTAAATCTGTTGCAATGTGGAATAAACAAATGATAGTAGACCAGTTTTTTAAGATGATTCCTAATTTTGATTACCATGATACTGGTAAATATCTTGATAATAAGATGTAATTATAGAGTAGTAATATGAAAATTTTAACCCTAGTAGAAAGACGAGCTGATTACAGCAGAATAAGGCCAATTCTAAAAGAAATGTATAAAGATTATTCTTTTGAGGTTTATTTGGTTGTTACTGGTGCATGCTTATTGGATTTACATGGAAAAGATGTTGATTATATTAAAGAAGATGGTTTTATTATTAACGCTGAAATTCCAATGTTTACTAAAGGTGAAAGAAATACCAATGCTTCCATGGTTAAGGCGTTGGCCAAAGTACTAAGTGGTATGACTGATGAAATTGAAAAGTTTAAGCCAGATTTAGTTTTAACTGGGTTTGATATTGGTGCTAATTTAGCTACTACTATAGCAGCTGCACATATGAATATTCCCGTTGCCCATATCCAAGGTGGAGAGATTACTGGTACCATTGATGAAAGCATTAGACATGCAATGAGCAAGTTTGCTCATATCCATTTTCCCGCAACAGAGGATGCAAAAAATAGACTGATTAGATTAGGTGAGAATCCTGAATATATTTTTAATGTTGGGTGTCCCTCTATTGATACAATTGTGCAAACACCAAAAGTGCATAAAGAAATTTTAGAGAAGAAATTCAATATTGATTTTTCAAAACCTACAATTCTTCTTATTCAACATCCTGTAACAACAGAAAGTGATGAATCGAAGAAGCAGATATTAAATACAATTAATGCTGTAAAGGAACTTAATATTCAAGCATTAGTCGCCTTGCCAAACAATGATGCGGGATCTTCTGAAATTATTGATGAAATAAAGAATTCAGGACTTAGTTGGTATCCAAGCTTATCAACAAATGAATTTGTGAATGTTTATAGAAATATCGGGGCAATTGTAGGAAATTCAAGTTCTGGAATTCATGAGTCGCCAACTTTTGGCATACCTGCTGTTAATATTGGTTCACGTCAACAAGGCCGAGAAAGAGCATCAAACGTCATTGATGTCAGTTATGAAAAAGAAAGTATTAAAGCAGGTATTGAAAAGGCTTTATTTGATGTTGAGTATCGAGAGAGTGTGAATAATATTTCTAATCCCTATGGTGATGGCAAATCTGCAAAAAAGATAGTAGAGTTATTAAAGACAGTTAATTTACAAGGGATTGTGCAAAAGATATTTTATGAATAAAGTCTTAATAATAGGAGCTAGCGGCTTATTGGGACAGTCTCTTGTTCAACATTTTGTATCTAATAATTTTCAAGTTGGTGCTTTAAGTCGTTATTGTGATAGTAATAATGATCGATTTTACAATCATGCTGTTGACGTTTTGGATTATGAGAGTCTAGAGTTTGTTGTTGAACAATATGATGTTATTATTAACTGTATAGGGCAAATTACTAATCCAATTCATGAATGCGTTTCTCTTAATACCAGAGGGATTAAAAATATCATCGATGCAGTAAAAAAAAATAGAAATTATTTGATTCATCTTTCGACAGTTTCAGTTTATGGCTCCTCATTAGTTGTTACTGAAGAAAGTGCCTTAGATCCAGAAAGTGTATATGGCTCTTTAAAGTATTTTTCTGAGTATCAAATTAGTCAAAATTTAACAAATTATGCAATTTTAAGAATAAGTAATCTCTATGGTAAGCCTCAAATAAAAGGTATTTTGGGTTATATTCTAAGGAGCTATCATAATAATGAAAAAGATTTATTTTTTAATAATGATGGATCATTGAAAAGATACTATCTTCATATAGATGATCTAAGTTCTATTATAAATTTAATTTTAGCCAAGAGAATTTATGGAGTTTATAACGTTATTGGTAGTGATTTTCTTACCATAAAGCAGCTTATTACATTATCTGAAAATGTGCTTAATTTCACTTTTAATGTCCAATATGAAGCTAAACGACCAATTGAAAATATTGATAAAATTGATAATTCAAAACTTAAAAAACAAGTCGATTATTCTCTACGGCACAATATAGAAGAGTATTTACAAGGGCTAAAACAATGATTGAAATTAACAAAATTATATTGAATCATGATACCTCTATTAAGGAGGCGATGAAAATTATTGATAATAGTACAATAAAAATTGCGCTTGTGCTTGATGACAATAAAAGATTGATTGGAACTGTCACTGATGGTGATATACGAAGGTCAATACTTAAAGGAGTTACTTTAAATGAGTCTGTATATCATACAATGAATCGTAGTTTTATTTATGCGCTAGTTGGCGACTCTAAAGAGAAAATTTCTAAAATAGCAAGGGATAACGAAGTTAATCAAGTACCAATTGTGGATAAAGATTTTATTCTAGTCGGAATTGAAGATGCAACAAATTACTTTACGAGTCCTAAGCGTGTTAATACAGTAGTTTTAATGGCTGGAGGTATTGGGAGTAGGTTAAAACCTTTAACAAATCAAACCCCAAAGCCAATGCTAAGAGTTATGAATAAACCAATTTTAGAGATTATTCTAGAAAGCTGTATCAAGTATGGTTTTAATAACTTCATATTTAGTGTTAACTACAAGTCAGAAATTATCGAAGATTACTTTGGGGATGGAAAAAAATTCGGTGTCAAAATTCAGTACGTTCATGATGAAGGGAGAATGGGTACCGCAGGTTCTCTTTACTTTTTAAAACAACAACTTTCAGAAGACTTTGTTTTAATGAATGCCGACCTGTTGACAAATATTAATTTTGATAATCTTGTTGATTTTCATCTTCACAGCAATTCAAAGGCAACGATGTGTGTAAGAGAGTACGATTTCCAGGTTCCTTATGGGGTTGTCAATGTGCAAAATGATAAAGTAACTTCAATCGACGAAAAACCAGTGCATAATTTTTTTATTAATGCGGGAATATATATGTTAAATCCCTCTGTATTAAACTATATTCCTGAAAATAGTTTTTTTGATATGCCAACACTTTTTAATATCTTGATCGAAAGTAAAGAGAAGGTATTCCCATTTCCTATTCGAGAGTACTGGCTGGATATTGGTGAGATTGGAAGTTTCAACAAGGCTAACGATGAGTATGATGAGAATTTTGGAAAGTAAACTGTGAATAAGATTAGGATTATTGCGCGTATTGATATAAATAATGATAGCGTAGTAAAAGGTAAGTGTTTAGAGGGGCTGAGAAAAATTGGAAAACCAAATAAAATGTCTAAAAAATATTATGAAGAAGGTATAGATGAAATAATCTTTCTTGATGCTGTAGCTTCTTTATATGAACGAAACTCTTTAATACAAATTCTTAAGCAAGCTTCAAAAGAAACGTTTATTCCAATTACAATTGGCGGTGGAATTAAAACTATTAAAGATATCAAAGATGCATTGAGTGCCGGTGCTGATAAAGTCGCAATTAATACACAAGCAGTAAAAAACATAGATTTTATTAGGCAAGCTGTTGAAATATTTGGGTCTCAAGCAATAGTTGGATCTGTTGTGGCAAGAAGGCATAGGTATAGATGGGAAGCATTTGTAGATAATGCAAAACATAGAACTCATAAAGATGCTTTAGATTGGGCTAAAGAATTGGAACAAGCGGGAGCTGGTGAAATTATGATTACTTCTATTGATAATGATGGAAGACAAAATGGTTTCGATACTGATCTTGTAGATGCATTATCCAAAAGAACTAATATTCCTATTATAGTTTCAGGTGGTGCTGGAAGCAGCAATGATATTGTTAAATTATGTAAGAATTCAAATTGTGATGCTGTTGCAGTAGCATCTTTAATTCATTATGGGATTGAAAATATAAGTGACATAAAGGCAAATTTGAAAAGAAATAATATTGGTGTAAGGTTGTGAAAATCGTCGTTGTGGATTACGGCATTGGTAATGTTCAAAGCATTATTAATGCATTGTCTCAATTTGAAGATGTAAATGTTGTTTTAAGTGATAGTCAAGATGAAATATTGAATGCAGATGGATTAATATTACCTGGTGTTGGTGCTTTTAAAAAGGCTATGGAGGAATTAAATTTTAGAAATTTACCTAGTATTTTGAACAACTATATTTCACTAAAAAAACCTTTTTTAGGAATTTGTTTAGGAATGCAATTATTGTTTGAAAGTAGTGAAGAATTTGGTAATTCAAATGGCCTTGGATTTGTAAAGGGAGTTGTTAAGCCCTTTCCAAAAAGCATAAGTGATAAACTACCTCATGTGAGCTGGAATTCTATAGAGATGCAAGAATTAAACTGGAGCGGTACTATATTTGATGGCATTAAAAATAAAGATGATTTTTACTTTGTTCATAGCTATATTTGCAAGCCAAAAAACCAAGATATTATTCTCTCAAAGACCGAATATGGTGGAATTAATTTCTGTTCAGCTATTCAGCAAGGAAATATATATGGATGTCAATTTCATCCTGAAAAAAGTGCCTCTAGTGGATTAAAGATAATAAAGAATTTTGTTAATATGTCAGGAAGAAAGAAATGAAACACATGGATTATATATATTTTGAAGAAGATTATTATAAGAACAAGAAGGATATGTTTTCATTTTTGATAGATATCTTAAAAAAACATACCAAAGATAATTTTTCCTTGTTAGATCTTGGATGCTCAAGGGGTGAGCTTCTTTATCATATTCAAGATGATATGCCTAACCACTCAAAACTATTTGGGCTAGATTATTCTGAAGATTTGATTAAAAATGCAAAAGAGCAAGATTTTTTAAATGATATCGACTTTAAAGTTGGAGATGCTCAAGATTTTGAGTTAGATAGAAAATTTGATTTTATTGTTTGTGCTGGAACAGTTGGATATTTTGATTCATTAGATAATTTTTTTAAAATGGTGCAGAAACATTTAAAAAAAGGAGGGGTAGCTCTAGTATTTCATTTATTTAATGAGTTTGATGTGGATGTTCAGGTAAGGTATAGAAACAATAAGTTCTTTAATCAGTTTGAACCTGGATGGAATATTCATTCTATTAACACAGCAAAAAATGTACTTGAGGGAGTTAAATTATCACTTAAAGATACTCATAAATTTCAGCTATCTTTTGATGATGAACAGAAAGATGATCCTGCAAGGTCATGGACGTCTTATGTTGACGGAGACAAGAAATTTATAAATGGGCTTGGTCAGGTTTATGATTTAATATGTTTGGAAGTTTGTAATTGAAAAATATAGTTATCATTACCGCAGATGCTTTAAGGCATAATTACTTTAAAGTCTTATTTTCGCAGAATGAAAATATTAATATTTCAAAGACTTATGTTGAAACAAATGAAAGCTTTGTTCTTAAAGAAAAAGCTACTGATAATAATGCTTTTAGTGATAAAGTGGCACAGCACTTTTTAGCAAGACACAATACAGAGTTTGACTTCTTTTCTGATGTTATTAAGCATTGTAAGGATAAGAGTAATTCTAAATATATAGAAAATAAAGAAATTAATAACTCATATATTGTCAATGAAATAATAAGCCTTAACCCAGATATGATTGTTACATTTGGCTGTAGTATTATTAAATCTCCACTTATTGAAGCTTTTAAAAATAGGATAATAAATGTCCATCTTGGATTGTCACCTTATTATTTTGGTTCTGGAACAAATTTTCACTGCCTAGTAAATAATGAATTTCAATTTGAAGGTTATACCTTTATGTATATGGATGAGGGAATTGATACAGGAAATATTATTCATCAAGTGAGAGCTAAAATTAGACTTTTCGATAACCCACATCAAATAGGCAATAGACTTATAAAAAATATGACAAAAGATTTTATTAATCTAATTGTTAATTTTGATTTAGTTAAGCACAAGAATCCTGTAACAAACTATTTTGGCAAAACTTATAAAACCAAAGATGCTACAGATGCGCTAACATTAAAGTTATATGAGAATTTTGATAATGATGCAGTTAATAAATACCTCGAGAAAGAGCAGGAACTAATTAAAAAATTTCCAATAATTGAACAAGAATTTCTTAAAGATAGTGAAGAATAATGATAAATATTATGTATCACTATGTTAGACCAGTTAGTAAGGTATATCCTAATTTAAATATCTTAGATATTGAAATATTTAAAAGGCAGTTAGACTATTTTGAAAAAGAATATGGGTTTTTGTCAAAAAGAGATTATCAAGATGCAGTTAGAAAAGGAAAAAATCCAAAAGGTGTAGTTTTAACTTTTGACGATGGATTTAAAGATCATTTTAAATTTGTTTTACCTGAATTAAAAAAAAGAGGGCTTTGGGGCATATTCTATGTTTCGACTGGTATTTATCAAAGTAATGAGTTATTAGGTGTCCATAGAGTTCATTTTTTAAAGGGTAAGTATGGGTCAAGGGTAATATTAAAAGAAGCACTCAAGTATATAGACGCTAGCATGCTTGATCACAATACAATTGATGAATTTGATAAAGAAATATATGCAGCTAAAAATTATAATGAAGATGAAAAGAAATTAAGAAGATTATTTAACTATTATGTAAGTTATAAATATAGAGATATCATTCTAAAGAAGTTAATGACGAAGTTTTTTGATGAAGCTAAGCTCTTTAGTGAAGTCTATTTGTCAATAGAAGAAATTCAAGAATTAGTTCTAGCAGGAAATATTGTTGGTTCACATACAGTTTCACATAGAGTTTTATCAAGGTTGTCTTATCAAGAGCAATTTGATGAAATAAAAGATTCATTTGATTTTATTGAAAGTATTGTCTCACAAGACTACAAGAGTTTTTGTTATCCTTATGGTTTTAGTAGTTCATACAATCTTAGCTCATTGAAGATTTTGGATGAATTAAACATCAATGATGCATGTGTATTTGACAATAAAGCCCAACATAATGATATAAAAAAACATGAATTATCAAGGATTGATTGTAATCAATTTTTAGAGGTATAAATATGAGTGAAAAATTAAAAGCTTATTATGGCCTACCTGAAAAAATAAAATTTTGTAAAAAATGTTCAATATCAAATCAACGTCCAAATTCTGCTATTGAGATGAAAAATAAGAATAAGGATAAAAAGACTATAGCCTTTAATGAACAAGGTGTATGTTCAGCTTGTAGTTTTAATTTTGATAAGAAGAATATTGACTGGAAAGAAAGAGAAAAAAAGCTATTTGAACTTTTAGGGCCTTACCGAAGTAAGGATGGGAATTATGATGTTTTGGTTCCAAGTAGTGGAGGTAAGGATAGTGCATTTGCAGCGCACGTATTAAAGTATAAATACAAAATGAACCCTCTTGCTATAACTTGGGCTCCAAATATTTTTACAAGAGCAGGCTGGAATAATTTTAATAACTTGACTAGAGTTGGCGGGGTGGATAGTTTTCTATATACGCCAAATGGAAAATTACATAGATATTTAACTAAACTTGCTTTTAAAAACTTAGGGCATCCATTTCAGCCATTTGTTCATGGTCAAAAGGTTATAGGCCCCAAGCTTGCAAAAAAATTTGGCATTAAGTTGATTATGTATGGTGAAAATCAGGCTGAATATGGAAACCCTTTAGAGGAAAATAAAGATCCGTTCATGAAGTCAGATTTCTTTACAATTGACAATCCACTTGATATGATTTTAGGTGGTGAAAAGGTTGAGGATATAATTAATGACACTGAGTTTACTTTAAATGATTTTTCGCCATATATTCCACCAACTGAAGAGGAAATAAAAAATTCTAATACAGTAGTTACCTTCTTAGGATACTTTGAAAAATGGGATCCTCAAGAGTGCTATTATTATGCTGTAGATAACACAGGGTTTATGCCTTCATATGAAAGATCAATTGGTACTTATTCAAGATATACAGAGATTGATGACAAAATTGTGCCATTTCACTTTTACATGACCTATATTAAGTTTGGAATTGGCAGAGCGACTTATGATTCTGCGCAAGAAGTAAGAAATGGGAAGATCACTAGGAGTGAGGCGACAAATTTAGTGAAAAAATTTGATGGAGAGTTCCCTACAAAGTATTTAACAGAATTTTGTGAGTATGTTGGCATTACTGAAGAAGAATTTTATGATATTGTTGACAGTTTCAGAAGCCCCCATCTCTGGAGTAAAGTAGATAATATGTGGAAATTAAGACATACCATATCAAAGAATGGCTCTGATGACTAAGCGAGTTTTATCTATAATACCTGCACGTTCTGGCTCTAAAGGCTTTCCTCGAAAAAATATCGCTCAATTGGCTGGCAAACCATTGATTGTATGGACGATAGAAGCATCAAGAAAATCAAAATTTATATCTAAAACTGTAGTTAGTTCTGATGATCAAGAGATTTTAGATATATCAGCTGAAAATGGAGCTGAAATAATTAGGCGACCTGATAATTTGGCCACTGATGCTTCTAAATCTGAGTCGGTAGTTAGCCATGCAATAAATTATTTTCAATCTAAGGGTGAAGAATTTGATATTGTTATTTTACTTCAACCTACCTCACCATTAAGAGATCACAAAGATATTGATAATGCATTTAAAATTATGAATTTAGCTTGTACATCAGCAGTTATTAGCGTAAGTGAAATTAATAATAAAATTTTAAAAACATTTATAAAGGATTCTAATGGTTTTTTGAAAGGCGTTTCTAATAATAATTACCCGTTTATGAGGCGCCAAGATCTTCCTTCAGTCTTCATGCCAAATGGAGCAATCTTTATTGTTAAAATAGATAACTTTATCAAAAATAATAGCTTTTATACAAACAATACTCTTCCTTTTATTATGGATAATGATAGCAGTTCAGATATTGATACAAAAGAAGACCTAATTCTTGTAGAAAAATTTTTCCCTTATGAAAAGTAGAATACTTAACTCTTTATTCAAAAGAGTTTTATTAAATAATAAAGACTTATTAAATAAACATAACGGTGAGGAGTGTTATTTAATTGGTAATGGTGACTCCATAAAATATTATAATCTCAATTCTTTCTCAGACAAAATATCCATCGGGTGCAATGGGCTTGATGTTCATCACGATATAGATTTATTAGATATGAGGTATTATGTATCTACTCATCCATTTCTTTACTGTAAGTACTGGACTGGTGAGGATAAAGTGTTTAATTTTAAAAAAAATCCTTTTTTTGATTTTTTAAGTAAAAAAAAGCATGATTACTTATCGTTTGTACACATATCTAATTATTTTAGTGTTAAGGATAAAACAAAATTTCGATTTACCCATAGCTATACTAGCAAAAAACTATCAAATTATAGTTTTGATTTATCCAAGCCCTCTAAACTATCTGAAAGTGCATTTGATATGATGATTGGTTTAGCAATTTATATGGGCTTTAAAAAAGTATATCTTGTTGGTTGTGATTATTTTAGTATTCCTTATGAATATGGACATTTTTATGAAGAGAGAGAGTCAAGAGCTGGACAGGATTTTTTTATTTATCAAGATTTAATGGATCTTGTTGAGGGTAGAATTGAAATTGAAGTAATTGGAAAGAATGGTTATTCTTCAAAGATTGACTTTATTACTTATGAAGAGTTTACGGCTGACAAAGAACAACATAAACATTCAAGTGAAATTGTATCCAAGAAAAATATTGAGATGTGGAAAAAAGCATGGAATTAGTAGACAAATAACTTGATATGAAACGTAAAGCCTTTACTCTCTCTCATGACAACAAATTATTACGCGAAATAGATAATAATGAAGGTCAATTCACATCTGAGGAAAAGGCCTATTTAATGCAAGCAGAGCATGGTGGATCTGAAGGTAGATTTAAGAGCAAGGGTCAATTGTTAAGAGAATTACCAAAGCACACTTTAGGTCCTAGACTTTCTCTCTTACAGGAATATATTGAGTTAAACATGTTCAAATCTATTCTCTCTATGGGCGCGGGTTCATGCGTACAAGAATATTTATTAAAAATGGTCTTGCCAGAGAATACAAAGATAGCTTGTACTGACTTTGATCAGTATTCTATATCAAAGGCAAAAGAATTTTTTGGAAATGGACCTGATTCAAGTGAGGATAGTTTAATTCCAATTCATTTTGACTTCTTTCATGACAATATTAGCCAACTTTTAAGTGATCTAGAATTTAAAGTTGATATTGTAATTTTTCTTGCATCCTCATATGTAATGGATGATGAAAAATTTATTGAATTCTTTAGATCTATAGGTCAAAATGGTATAGGTACAATTATTGATTTTCATGCAGGATTTATAGATAAAAAAGAATATGCAGCATATTTAATGAGAGATCTAAAAAAAATCTTTATTAAAGATAATAAATATCAAGGTAAATTCCATGGCTATTTCCTAAGTAAGAGAGAGATCAAAAGGCTTTACTCTTTATCAGGATGGAATATTTCTAGAGAAACTTCAGTAGTTGGAACTCCTTATGTCGCTATTTTAAAGTATGAAGATTCTATATAGCTTCGAGCGAGATGAGGTATCTCCTCAACTACCTAAAGAGTACTCTAAAGTATTAGAAATTGGCTGTTCTGATGGACGATTTGCAAAAAACTTATCACCAAATTGTGAATATTGGGGAGTTGAGCCCTATCTTATAGCCTCCAATGAGGCAAGCAAGGTTGCATTTAAAGTTCTTAACGGTACTTTTGATGAAAAATATGATGAATTGCCAAATAATTATTTTGATTTAGTGATCTGTAATGATGTAATTGAACATATGGATAAACACTATGAATTTTTAAGTAAAATTAAATTGAAAATGACCAAAAAATTCCATCTGGTTGGCTCTATTCCTAACGTAAGGTATATTGGAAATTTGTATAATTTGTTAGTTCTAAAAGATTGGAAATATGTTGAGCTAGGTGTTTTAGATAAAACACATTTAAGATTTTTTACAAAAAAAAGTATTATTGAAATGTTTGAAGATACAGGGTATGTAGTTGAAAGTTTAAAAGGCATAAACAGGATAGAATTTAATTTTTTCTCACCTAAGAGTCTGATAAAAAATTTTATAACTTTGCTTATTGGTAAGGACTCAATGTTTACACAGTTTTCATTTCGAATTTCTGCAAAATAATTTAATGAAAAGTAAACTGGCAATAGTTATACCTGCATATAACTCAGATCATTTAAGTGATCTATTAAACTCATTGTCTACTCAATCTAATAAAAATTTTAAAGTTTATATAGGCGATGATTATAGTCCTAACAATTTATCAAAAATTGTTGATAAATATAAAGCTCAACTAGATATACATTACTCATGCTTTAATAAAAACTTGGGTAAAGAAGATTTAATAAAAAATTGGAATAGAACTGTAAAGTTGAGTCATGAAGATTGGGTTTGGTTGATTGCTGATGATGATTTGGTTGATAAAAATTGTGTAGAGAAATTTTATAATTCACTTTCTACTTATAGTAATAAATATTTAATATACAGATTTAATACTCGTTTAATAGATTCAGATAATGCGATTATAGATATTAGCCCTCCGCATGCTGAAACTGAAAGTGCTATGGAATTTATTTTGCACCGAGTTCAGGGGAATAGACATGGATGTATTTCCAATTTTATCTTCACCAGAAAAGCATTTGACCAAGAAGATGGGTTTATTAACTTCCCAGCTGCCTGGTATTCTGATGACGCCTCTCTTGCAGCATTTTCAGATTTAAAAGATATTTATACAATTTCTGGCCCTAGGGTTGGTTATCGAAGATGGAGTAAAAGCTTGTCCTATCATGATAAAAATAATGTTAAGGTCAATTCTCTTTTTTTATATATTGAATGGGTGAATGATAGATATCGCCATTATTCAGGTGATTTTGAAAGTTATTTGCCAATTATTAATAAAGCCTATAAGAACTGGATGATAGCTAACATAATAGATCTGGGTGGAGTACCCTTAAAAGACCTATTTTTAGTATCTAGAAAATTTAATAGTAAATTTGATACAGGAACGAGTAAGGCATTTGTATTAATCTTATTAATAAATGTTTATAATATGCTAAAGTTCATAAATAAATCATAAATCATAAATAATGAATTACTCTCGCATTGAAGATCTATTTCAATCATCACTAGATCTAAAGCAAAATATTGTTAACTCTGGAGAGTTAAAAAATATAGTTAAAATGGGCGAAATTGCTATTGATTCAATAGTTAATGGTAATAAAATAATGCTTTGTGGAAATGGTGGTTCAGCAGCAGATGCGCAGCATTTAGCTGCAGAACTATTAGTTCGCTTAAAGCCAAAAAATAATCGCCAAGGGATACCAGCAATCTCTTTGACGCAAGATATATCTACAGTAACAGCTTGTGGAAATGACTTTGGCTTTGATTTTCTTTATGAGCGAACCCTTACCTCACTTGGTAAAAGTGGTGATTGCCTAATTTGTATAACAACTTCAGGCAATTCAAAAAATATAATTAATGCCATGAGTGCTGCAAAAAAAATGGGTATAAAAGTTTTTGGTTTTCTTGGTTCAGGCGGCGGCAGTGCACTAGAGTTATGTGATGAAGTGTTCATGGTTCCGAGTTACAATACAGGTAGAATTCAAGAATCTCATATAACGGCAGGACATGCCTTGATGGAATACATTGAAGACGGTCTTTTGGATATTGGTTATATAACAATAGAAGCTTAAATGCCAAATTCTCTAACAATCCAATTTGATGATATAGATGCGTTTATATTTGATTTTGATGGTGTCCTAACTAATGACTTAGTATATGTAGACCAAAATGGCATTGAAACTGTATGCTGTAGTCGCGCTGATGGACTCGCATTTGATGTATTAAAAAAATTAGAAAAATCAGTATATATATTATCAACAGAGAAGAATAGTGTTGTAACTGCTAGAGCAAGTAAGCTAAATATAGAGGCCCTTCAAGGGGTTGATGATAAGGCTGAAAAAATTAAACAACTCACAAAAGAAAAAAAAATTAATTTAAAAAATATTCTGTATGTAGGAAATGATTTAAATGATTTTTTGGCAATGAATTTATGTGGCTATTCTGCATGTCCATCCGATTCGCATAATTTAATAAAAGAAAATTCAGATATTGTTTTAAAGAAAAAAGGCGGCAATGGAATTGTGCGTGAGTTAATAGAAGAAGTTTTCAAATTAGATATTATAAAAATTTTATATACAAAAAATTAATATAAGGGGAAAGATCATGAGTAGTATTTTTATTATAGCGGAGATTGGTATTAATCATAATGGCGATATGGATATATGTAAAAAGTTGATTGATGTTGCAGTAGATTCGGGTTGTAATGCAGTTAAGTTTCAAAAAAGGGATATTGATTTAGTTTATTCTAAGGAAATGTTAGACTCGCCAAGAGAAAGCCCTTGGGGAATTACGCAACGTAGTCAAAAAGAAGGTCTTGAATTTAATGAACTTCAGTTTAAAGAGATTGCTAATTACTGTAAAGCAAAAGAGATTGATTGGTTTGCATCTGCTTGGGATACTAATAGCCAATTATTTTTAAGACAATTTGATTGTAAATATAATAAAGTTGCATCGGCAATGATTGTTCATACTGAGTTATTAAAATTAATTGCTGAAGAGCAAAAACATACATTTATTTCTACTGGCATGTCAACATTTGAAGATATAGATAAAGCAGTACATATTTTTGCGAATGCTAAATGTTCTTTTGAATTAATGCATACAGTTTCTACTTACCCCATGAAGGATGAGGATGCAAATTTAAATTTAATAAACACTCTAAGAGATAAGTATAAGTATAATGTTGGCTACAGTGGCCATGAAGTTGGTTTAGCTGTATCTTATGCTGCTGCAGCAATGGGAATAACATCACTCGAGAGACATATTACTTTAGGAAGGGCTATGTATGGATCAGACCAGTCCGCATCTGTTGAGCCGCAAGGATTAAGGAAGCTAGTTAGTGCTGTGCGAAAAATTGAAAGAGCTATGGGAGGTGGTAAAAAAATAATATCACAAGATGAATTGGCGATAGCAAAAAAATTACGAGAACGACTTCTGTAGTAAGTGACTTTGTCTTATTCCAATAAATATAAAAGTTTACATCTAACTTTGTAGCTTGTTAATTAAAATTAATCTATAAAAGTAAAAATCATATAGAAATGTTAAAGGTAATTACATTAATTCCAGCTAGAGGAGGTAGTAAGGCTATACCCAAAAAAAATATTATTGACATTTGTGGTAAGCCATTAATTACCTATGCAATCGAAGCTTCAATAAAGTCTGACTCATCTGAGACATGGGTAAGTACTGATGATGATGAGATTGCTAAAATTTCTAGAGAGTATGGAGCTAAAGTTATAAAAAGACCTGACAAAATTGCTACTGATAATGCCACAAGTGAGTCAGCATTGCTGCATTTTGCTGATCAAGTTAAAGATTTTGATATAATAATTTTTCTTCAAGCAACATGTCCTTTTGTTATTGATGCTGATATAAATGATGCACTTATGTTAATGGAAAAATTTGACTCAGTTATTAGCGTATCAAAATTTGATCAATTTTTATGGGTTGGCTCAAAAGCAACATATGATCTTAATAATAGAAAAAGAAGGCAAAATCGAGAGCAAACATTTGTAGAAACAGGAAGCCTATTTGCAACAACAAGGCAAAATTTATTAAGAAGTCAAAATAGAATTAGTGGAAAAATTGGTTTTGTTGAAGTTCCAAAATGGAGATCTATAGATATAGATACTTATGAAGATTTAGAATTAGCAAGAAAAATAATGCATTTTGAATTAAAAGGAGTTAAATGAATATAGTTATAAGTGGCGCAACTGGTGGTGTAGGTGTAGCAACTGCAAAATTATTTGCATCAAAGGGACATTGCATAATTCTCTTGGGTAGAGACATAAAAAAACTCAGTAAATTAACTCAGGATATTACAAAACAACATAAAGTCGAGGTTAGTTTTTTTAAATGTGATATTGACAATAGAGATGAATTAAGTAGTAGTATTAAAAAGATTAATGAGTTAAATATTGACATTGATATATTAATTAATATATCAGGTATTTTTCCATATGGCCTTGTACTAAATCAAAATGAAAGAGTTTTTGATAACTGTATGGATGTTAATCTTAAATTGCCATATTTGTTATCATTAGGTCTATTTGACTCTATTAAAAAAAATGAGGGTGGAAAAATAATTAATATTGGATCATCATCTTCATATTCTGGCTTTAAAAATACAGTAGCATATTGCGCTAGTAAACATGCGCTATTGGGCTTAAGTCGTGCTCTTAATGATGAATGGAGAGATCATGGTATTTCAGTTCATTGTATTTCACCTGGGACAATAGATACAGAAATGGCAAAGCCACTTTCTCAAGATAGCTCTACATATATTACTGTAGAGGAATTTTCTCAACTAATATATGATGTCACTAGTTACAATGGGAACATGATTGTTGATGAGGTAAGGGCAGTTAGGCGCATTATCAGATGAAAAATATATATGACATTTTCTCTGTTGAAGGTAAGAGGGTTTTAATAACTGGTGCAGCAAATGGTAATGGAAAAGAAATTTCAAAGGCATTTGGTAGGGCTGGAAGTAAATTATTTTTGGTGGATATAGATCATAATAATTTAGAAATTGTTTCCAATAAAATTGAAAAAGAAACCAACTCAATTGTAGATAGAGCCCAAGTTGATCTGAGCAATCTTCAACAGGTTGATAAATTTTTAGAGAAAAATGTTAACTTTGATGTTGTAATTAATAATGCTGGGGTCACTTTTGGAAATCATTTGTTTGAGTATAAAGATTCTGATTGGGATTTAACATATAAAGTTAATCTTTATGCCCCCTATAAGATTATTCAAAAAGTCTCTGAAAATATGAGTAGAAAAAAAGCAGGCAGTATTATCAATATTACTAGTTTAGCTGCTGAGCTTGGATTTCCAGGGAATCCCGCATATGTTGCCTTTAAAGGGGCCTTAAAGCAATTGACAAAAGCTGCTGCATGTGATTTATCAAATAAAGGTGTTCGTATAAATTCTGTTGGACCCGGTTATATTAAAACTAATATGACAGCTAAAAGCTGGAGCGATAAAAAGCTAAAGCTTGACAGGACTAATAGAACAATTTTAGGAAGGTGGGGTGAGTCAAATGACTTGGTAGGTATTCTAATTTTCCTGGCATCCGATGCATCCTCTTACATCACAGGCCAAGAGTTTTATGTTGATGGTGGATGGTTAGCAAAAGGATTATAAGTTTTGTTTTTATTTGATAACTATCCAAAAAAAAGTATCTCAAGAGTATTACAGTGCTGCTTGAAATATGATAATTAATTTTTATTCAAAAAATAAAGATATTATTTCTATTTATGAATATGGAAGTGTTAGTTCGCCAGGAGTATCTGATTTAGATATTAGCTTTAAGAGATAAAATTGAGTCTAAGGAGGGCGATCTTATTTTTTCGAATATTGGTAGTGAGGTCCATAGTTTAGTTGCTGACGGGACAGTTATTAAAATGTCAGAAAAAATATTTAACAAAATATGTTTTTTTGATAGACTTAATCTTGATAAATTATATGGAAAAGATCTATCTATAGTAGAGTTGTTGATATTAAAAGAGTATGGATTATAAGACACAAAAAGCCTTAAGGGCAAATGGTAGTAAAAGAAGTTTTAGACTAAATGAGTGCTCTAAAAATATACATATGGCATTAAATCAGATGTCAGATACAAACATCAACTATGTTTTTTTAGGCAGCTACCCAGATTTGCCTAACTCATTTAGTGGTAACGATATTGATATTCTTACTACAGACCTCAAAGCAGCAGAGAAAATTTTTAGACAACATGGGTTTGTTTTTCGGAGTCAGAGTAAGAATGAACTTAGGGCTTTTTTACATATCCCATCTACTGAGGAGTGGGTGGCAGTTGATATAGAGAATTTTGGTGCATACCCATCTCAAGGTGAAAAGATATTAAAATACTTGTTAAGTAACTCTTCTAAAGATGAGAACACGCATTTATTGCATCCTCCTGTGGCTGGTATTTTGGCTTATAAAATAATGAAATATATTTTTAATGGATATATCCATTCATGGCATCAGATACTAGAATTGCAGAAAAATTGGACTACATTAGACGAAATTGAAAGACATACTGTATTGGATTTGTTGAGTGATTTTAAATTATGCAATAAGACTAAATATATATTTGAACTTATTGCTTCATCTGAAAAAGAAATCTTTTCTGACAAGAATTTACATGCATATATAGACAATAGGCGCAAAGATCGACATGGAGAAAGATTAATATATCAGGGTGTAATAAACCGTAAAAAATTATTTAGAAATCCAATGTTACTTTGGAGGCTATTTTATAGCAGGTTTTTCAAATCGAAAAATGCATTTCCAGCAATTGCATTAGTAGGTAACGATGGATCAGGAAAGACTGAGCAATGCCAAAGATTAAAAGATGAACTGTATAAATTAGACCCACTGCATATTGTAATGCGTGGAAATGAGGCCTGGCTACCAGGATGGAACAAATTGAGAAATAATATATTAGGCTATCTTAAAAAAAAGAATGCCGCCAATGTAAAAAAAAATACTCCACATATATGGATATTATCCTGGATTGGTGAAATTGGAGATTTTATAGATAGATGGTTTAGGTATCAAATAGGAATGGCATGGGCAAACTCTGGTTTTGGATTTACAATATTTGAGCGCTTTCCAACAGATAGATTAAGAGGAGAGTACCCTGGACCAAAGTGGTCACTATTTCCAATTGAACAATATTTTCCAATGCCAGATTTGATAATTCTGCTTGATGTTGATGAGCAAGATTCATTAAAGAGAAAGTCTGATGATGGACACTCGTATCAAGAATTACATGAAAAAAGGGAGAATTATTTAAGATTAATTAAAGAAATTACTCCCAGTGAAACCATTAGCTCTAAGAAAAATCTTGCTGATATTCAAAAGCAGATAAGTATGTTGCTATGGAGATATTCAAGTATTAAGCAAAAAAAAGGATCTACTATTAGACTACCAGCAGTATGGCTTCCTGCAAAAGGAAGGAAGCCAGTAGAAAGAGATAAACAAAAAGAAGGTTTTTTATGAGTAAAAGTGTGTGACTAATTTATCAAATATGATTTTTTGGGTTTCACCGCAACGAATAAAATTCTGTACTCCTAGTAGTAAGTATACAGATTTAAATCAACATGAAAAAGACCCCGATCATCCGCATGCATTTTATGATAGAGGTTATTTTTATGAAGATATTAGAAAGGGGGGGGTGATATCTGAAAGTTGGGATAATGCAACTCTTAAGTTTTCTGACCTTTTAGAGTACAATGCACTTCATAGACATATAAATGGCATTGAAAGATGGAGGGATTCAATGTTTGCTAATAGAATGAAGAGATATATGCTGATGACTAATAAAGAATCTGCTGGGGCTCAATATCGTTTTAAAGGATTCAAAGACCCAGATGAATTTGCAATGGCAAGAGAGGATCAAATTAATGAATTAATTCAAAGCATAAGAGATAGTGGCGTGCAACCAGTTGGAGGTAAGGGTTGTTATGAAAGTAAATTGGACGATATATCTGTCAATCTATCTAGTACTGGAGATTTGCTTTTTAATAATAAAGGTCATCACAGGCTTGCAATAGCAAAAATTTTAAACATTAAGTTGGTGCCTGTCCAAATAATTGTAAGGCATTCTAATAACTTTATTCTATAGAAAATGTCTAAATTTAAATATTTTAAAATTAAAAATTATTACATTTGTGCTGATCAAACCTTAGAACAAGCCATAGAAACTATTTCGCATATATGGAACGCCATACAAACCGAGCCATCTCCTTGGGTTAACTCTCAAGCAGAGCAAATTGTTTATTTAGAGAAGTGGGGAAATTATTGCAAGATGTCAAATTTTAGTAATAATTATAAAATTTTTGATATTGACAGAAGAGTAGTTACAAAATACATTCCAGCTAGTCAAGTCAAAGTGCAAAAAGAAGTTGATAAGTTAAAAATGTCTTCCGCTATAAAGCATGCTCCCAAAATATTTAACAGTTGTGAGTCTGAAGGTTGGTATGAAGAAGAGTATATTTTTGGCACAGAGTTATGGCCAAAGAAGTGGGACGAAGTGCCTGTAATTTATAGAAAATATATATTTAACATAATTGAACATATTATAAATAGTGGTAGTATAAAAAAAATAGATCCAATTAAATATTCTACGACAAACAATGAGATTTTATGCAATATGTCGAGCTATTCAGATGATATTAATATAGATTTGGTCGAAATAATTATTAATTTTTCTAATGAGACATTAAAAAAAATAAAAGAATATGGGATTAATAGAAATATATTACTGTCTTGCACACACGGCGACTTTAAATTTTCACATATAATAATCTCAGACTCTGGAGAACCAAGAGTTATTGACTGGGAAACTTATGGCGAAAGAAGTTTACTATTTGATTTTTTGAACCCACTAGGTCCTTGGTTAATTCATAATATTGCTTCAATTGAAGCAAATACTATAGAAGATTTTAAAAAACTATTATGCGCATTTGATGCCTCTTTAAGTGCCTCAAATTTAATTGATGAACATAAAGGGTATATAGAAAAAAATATTACTCTATATTGTCTAGTTTATTATTTGGAAAGATTAAAAAGGATATTAGAGGTTAATCATATTATTGATAATACTGTCATCAATAATATGATTAGAGCTATTGAGGGCTTTAAGAAGATAGATAAATTATTAAATAAGTAATTGGAGTAAGTAAATGAAGATAGAGAAATACTATGATAGTGACAACGCTAAGAATTATGAACAGAGAAGAGCTGGTGGGTTGTGGCAATCTGAAAATAAAGCATTTGTGAAAATGTACAATACTATTTTAAAGACGTATGATTCTGATAAAACAATGTTAAAAATACTTGATTTACCGGTTGGTACTGGAAGATGGATACCTTTCTTAACTTCTAATGTTAAATCATATGTGGGTGTTGATATTTCACCATATATGTTAGAACAGGCGGAAAGCAAGATTAATGATAACAGTAAATTTGATACTAATTTTGAAAACCATGAATGGGAAAATTATTTGCCAACAGTTAAGCAACATTATGATCTTATTATATCTACTAGATTTTTTGCACACTTTAATGCTAATGATACAAAAAAAATGATGAAGATGCTTTCTGATGCAACTTCAGGACATTTAATTACTCAAGTTAGAGCATGTGATAATCACTTTACATATTATTTAGAAATCTTACTTGGTCTGATTAAAAATCCTTTTAGGATGTTTAAAAGATGGAAAAAATCTGGAAGATTGTCAACATCACATCCACGTTCAGTTTATATGAATGGGTTAAGCGAGGCTGGCTTTGATCTTAAAGATGCTGAAGTTTTACAAAAAGATTTTTTGTCAGATTTTGAGTACTGGCTTGTAAAGAAAAAGTAAGTGAATAAAAAATTTTTAATTATTTTGCATCCATATAAAATGACAGACTTTATATGGGAATTAATGGAAATCAATGAATTTGATAAATGCTGTGATGTAATAGTATACGATTTGTCATTATTTTTATATCCAAACTTTTCTAAAAAAACTGCTGATATTAGCATTATTAAAGAGAATTTAGTACATATAAATTCAATTTTTAAACTTATTAAAAATCTAAAAAAATTAATTGCTACACCTGAAAATAAAGAAATATATCTAATAAATCAAATTCCTAAAGATTCCTATAAAGAAGCCCTTGTTCATTTATTATTTTTTGTACTGTTTAAAAATATATTCTCAGCAAATATTGAAACTTATATCGGTGGAATTCCTTTAAATATTGATAATAGTTCTAAAAAGATAAATCCATATGATGATCTTAATGTAAGTGGATTAGTTAGTCTATTTAAGCAATTAATTAAGAAATCTTTTCTCTCCATCCCTTTTTTTTTAAATAAGCTTATTCCATCAGTTACAACTCATGTTTTTTATGCTGGTAAGGATTGGCTGGCTTTAGCCCAAAGTCGGCATGGAGATAAAGTGGCATATATTCCAGGAAGTAGCAACAACTATAGTGAATCTATTTTATTTAGTAATAATAATTCTTCTTCTGAAAAGAATACAGCAGTTCTTCTTGATGCGCCAAGTCCAAAGTATCTAACCGATGCCGTTAAACTTGGAAGAAAAATGTATTTAACAGTTGATGATTGGTATCCAAAAATTACTAGTTTTTTTGATAATCTTGAAAAAGCTACTGGGGTAACTGTTGAAATTGCTGGACATCCTATGTCAAAATTTTCAGATAATGAGCCTTTGTTTGGTTACAGGAGAGTAACTTATAGGCAAACAAATGAAAGAGTAAGGGAAAGCAGTTTTGTTATTACCAGGTCTAGTACGGCTATTTCATTCGCCATAATATATAATAAGCCAATTATTTTTATATATTCTAATCAGTTAATGAAGGACAAATTTGCAATGTCAAATATGTTTTATAAGGCTTCAATATTAGGCACTACTCCTGTTAATATTGAAAATGAATTGATAGATTTTGATCAACTTTTACTTATAAATGAAGAAAAGCGCCTGTCTTATAAATTAAGGTGTCTTTCATCAGAAAATATAAATAGAGCTAACTCCAAAATCATAATGGAAGATATTATGTGTATTAATTTAAATTAAAAATGATAGAAAAAATCAAAATAGTTTTTAATTCTATTATTTTTTTTTTAAAAACACCGTATTTTGGTTTTATTTATGGCCATTCTTATCTTACAAAACAAAATTTAGCATCTATTGAGTTATTAATTGGCAGCGAAGATGAAAAAATTGTAAATAAATTCGAAGAAAAATTCCAGAAAGTTATTGGAGGGAGCGGTGAATGTGTTGCTTATGCAGCAGCTAGAATGGGTTTTTATGATTTAATGAGGGTCTTGGATATTGATCATAATAGCGAAATTATTTTGACTGGGTCCACCTGTTCTGTAATGGCTAATGCAGTATTAAAAATCGGGGCTAGCCCTATATATTCAGATATTGATCCAAATACTTTTGGGTCTTCATATGACTCTATTAAAAATTGTATAACTACAAAAACAAAAATAATTGTTGCACAACATTCTTTTGGCATACCTTGTGATATTGATAATATTAAAAATTTAGCAAAAGACAAGGGAATTTTTCTATTTGAGGATTGTGCTTTAACTCTTGGATCAAAAGTAGACGGAAAATCAGTTGGAAATTTTGGAGATGCTGCATTATTTTCCACAGACCATACCAAGCCAATTAACACTTTTACCGGTGGAGTTATTTATACTAGAAATTCACATTTGTATAAAAAATTGAGACACCAAAGAGACTCCTCAAAAAATATTCCTGTAAGAAAAGAAAGGGCAATTTTCAGACGTATCAAGCTTGAAAGTAAGATCTGTAATCCAAATTTTTCAGGAAGGATATTCCTTTTTAATATAATACAAATCTTTAAAAATAAAATACTCGGATTTGAATCTCCATTTTTATCTTTGGATAGCTATTCATTACCAGTAGATAATATTGATTATCCATATCCTTCAAAAATGCCATCTTCATTGGCCCAACTTGGAATATATGAGATTGAAAGATGGAATAAATCTGTAATTAATAGAAGAGAGTTGTTCAATTCTATTCTTAATGAATTGAATAATAAAAATATCAGAGCTTATTTACCTAATGCATATTATGACTCAGCATTATATATAGTTCCATTAAGGTTTGTTTGGAGTGACTCAGATTGCTATAATTATAAAAGTAAAATAGCAGAATTTATTGATATTGATTCAGTTTGGTTTTTAAAGCCAATAGTTTCTACAAATGAAAATATTGAGAACTATGGATACAAGATAGGAAGTTGCCCAATTTCTGAGGAATTAGGTCCATGGATGTTTAATTTACCTTGTAACGTGGATCCAAAATACTGGGGTGAGTTGATTAAAAAAATTAAAAGTCTTTAATCTCATACTTTTGTGAATATATTTAATTTTAATAAAAAAAAGTTATTATGGCTATTTCAAATTGCCCTTGTAGCTTTTGTTGCATTTAACACAACAAGAGTTCATATTGTCACTGAGGCAATTGGAAGTGGGTATGACGATTCTTATCAGTATTTTTATGACAATATTAATAAAACCAATGAAAATTATTTTAATAGAGATTGTGAAAGACCATACTCCTTAGAGAGTAGAAAAAAAGTTAGATGGGTTTTTAAGAAAATGTCTGATTCCCTTTACAAGATTTCATATGACACTATTGGGCTATATGGTTTTTTATTAATGTATTTATTTGTCCATACATTGATGGTTTTAATTTCATTTATTTCTATTAAATTAGCTATTAGTAAGGTCTTAGATAATGAAAGCCAATCTATTAATGTTGCTAAGAATTCAGATAGTGCATTTGTCTTACTATTATTCTTGACCTTGTTTTTGTTTCATTTCAATGGCAAAGTTGTAGCATTTTCAACCACAATTTTTGAGGCGGCTTTTGTATCATTAGCCATATATGCTTCTGCATCAAAAAAAATGTTTTTATTTTTATCTGTAGCTACTTTGGCAGTCTTAACTAGAGAAAGTGGTTTTTTAGTAATACTCATATGGTTTGTTTTTAATCAAAAAATCGATAAAAATATCGGATATTTTTTAACGCCTTTTGCGGTTTTTCTTTTTGCTAACTATGATATTTTTAATTGCATGATGGATATCAAATTTTATATTGGAAGCGATAATTTCACTAGAGGATCTAGCATTGGCTTTAAAAGGGTTTTATTTAATAGTTTTTTAATTATTGCTAACTATGGAATATTATTTAGTCTAATGACATTTATTAATCTTAGACTTAGAAGAAGCGAATCCTTTAATAATAACAGTTTTTATCTAATTTTTCTAATTTATCTATTTGTGTTAATTGTGGCAACTCCGTTAGATTATATTTCTATTAAATTTATAGCCATTCCTTTTGTAATTTTTTATGTTGCAATCTATAGAGAATATTATTTAATTAATAAAAAATTATGATTTCATTTGAAGAGCTTTCAAGCAAAATAGGTAATGATACGATGCTTGTTCAAGGCCCTGGAGGTAATACCTCATATAAAAAAGATGGAGTAATGTGGGTTAAAGCTTCAGGCAGCTGGCTGGCTAATGCAGAGCGTGAAAATATTTTTGTACCTGTTGATTATAAAAAGATATGCAATAAGATTTATAACCACGATAAAGACCCAGTTAAAGGACAGGTAATGGGTGAATCTACCTTAAGGCCATCTATAGAAACTACAATGCATGCATTAATGCCTCATAAAGTTGTTTTACACACTCACCCTATTGAGTTGCTTAGTTGGTTAATTCTCAAAGATGCTAGATCTCGCTTAAATGAAATTTTAATAGATATTAGCTGGGTATGGATTCCATATGTGCGACCGGGTATTGAGCTTACAATGGCAGTTCAAAAAGCCATCGAAGGGCGCCAAGTAGACGTAATCTTATTGGGTAATCATGGGCTGGTTGTAGGAGGTGAAGACTGTCAAATTGCATTTGATCTAATGAATAAAATTGTTGATCGCTGTAGAACAATTCCAAGAGAGTCAGGCTCTGAATTTGATCAAGAAATTGAGCAATTGTCAGATCATTTTAATATGCGATTGCCTCGTTACAATAAAATACATTCACTTGCTTTGGATAATGTAGCATTTAACTATTGCAATAATAACAGTGGGGTTCTATATCCTGATCAGGCAGTATTCCTTGGTCCAATAATGCCATGTTACAAAGGAATAATTGACCAGCAAGAAATTTCTAATTTTTTAGAGAAGTTTATTCCTACCAATTTTGTAATTTTGATGGGAAAGGGGGTTTTGATTTCAAAAGATGCAAAATTAGATGTTGAAGAAATGTTACGTTGTCATGCGGAGGTTTTAATGCGGATTGGTGTTAATGAAAAATTAAACTATTTGACATTAGATGAAATTAGCAGATTGCTCGACTGGGAGCCAGAAAAATATAGAAGGAAATTGAGTCAATAAATGCAAATTATAATTCCAATGTCAGGGTTTGGCGAGCGATTTAGAGCTGCCGGATATGCTGTGCCTAAACCATTAATTGAAGTTGATGGAAAAACAATTATTCAACATGTTGTTGAGATGTTTTCAGTTGAAGATAGCTTTGTATTTATATGCAATGAAGAACACTTAGCTGAACCTTTATATCGTATGAAAGAGATTTTAAATTCAATCTGCAAAAATGGAAGAATTGTACCAATACCTCCCCATAAGTTAGGCCCAGTGTATGCTGTAATGCATGCCATTGACTCAATTGATCTTGATCAGCAAACTATTGTTAATTATTGTGATTTTACTTGTTATTGGGATTATTCTCATTTTAAAAATTTTGCAAAAGATACTAATGTAGATGGAATAATTCCAAGCTATAAAGGCTTTCATCCACATACTTTATGGAGTAATTATTATGCTTATGTCAAGGAGCAAAATGGTTATGTGATTGATATTCAAGAAAAACAGCCTTTTACTGAAAACCCACGACAAGAGTTTGCGTCTTCAGGTACTTACTATTTCAAGAATGGTGCTTTGATGGAGAAATACTTCCAACGCTGTATTGATGAGCAATTACTAGTAAGTGATGAGTATTATGTAAGTATGGTTTACAAACCAATGCTAGAGGATCATCTTAAAATTAATGTTTATGAACTGCAGCACTTTATGCAGTGGGGAGTCCCATCAGATTTAAAAGAGTACAAATATTGGTCAAATATTTTTAGAGGGATTATTGATGAGAAAGTTTCTGCACATCATAAAGGTGCCATCTTGTTACCTATGGCTGGCTTAGGTAGCCGTTTTAAAAAAGAAGGGTATATTTCATCAAAGCCTTTAATTTCAGTTTCTGGATTGCCAATGGCAGTTCAGGCGTTAAATGATATGCCAGTTGCTGATGAGCAAAGATATGTTTTGAGGGCGGATTTGGATGGGTTGAATAAATTAATTTCTGAACTAAGCCATGTATCCAAAAAACCCTCTTTTGAAATTATTGATACGATTACTGATGGCCAAGCTTCCTCATGTGTCCTTGGATCAAAGAAGTTAGATTTAGATCAGCCTGTAACGATTGCAGCATGTGATAACGGCATGATTTATGATTCTGCTAAGTTTGAATACTTAATGGCTGATGATAGTATTGATGTTGTTGTATGGGGTGCTAGGGGTTATCCTGGTGCTAGCAGATGTCCAGAAATGTATGGTTGGATTGATACTCATAACGATGCAGACAAAATCAATAGTATTTCAGTTAAAAAACCATTAAGTAATCCAGATATTGATCCAATTGTGATTGGAGCTTTTACTTTTAAAAAATTAAGCTATTTTCTTGATGCAGTAAAAAAAATGAAGTCTAGAAAAGCTAAAATTAATGGTGAGTATTATGTAGATATGGCAGTTAATGACGCAATTTCTATGAACAAAAATGTAGTCATGTTTGAAGTTGATAGCTATATTTGCTGGGGGACACCAAATGATTTGAAAACATTTAAATATTGGCAATCTTGCTTCCATAAGTGGCACTCACATCCATATAAGTTAATTCTAGATCCAAATATCCCGACTAAATCTTTAGCTAAATTGGAGAATGAATATACAAAGTTTATTTATGACTAACTTTAGAATACTTGATAGTGAGATTGGGCGTTTTTTATTTATTGGAAGCTTAACAGTTCTATTTGATCTTTTTATTTACTTGTTTTTATTGGCTATTTTGAATATTAGCTCAGAACTTTCCAAGGGTCTTGGATTTTCATGTGGAGCTATATTTGCTTACTTTGCAAATAAAAATTTTACTTTTAATTCTTATGTGAAAGGCATTCTTGCATTTTCATTTTTTTTGGCCTTATATGTCACAACATTATTTGTTAACATTGCAGTAAATGAGTTAGGATTATCATTCTTTAAAAAAGATAATTTTAGTATTGGCTTAGCATTTTTAATGGCAACAGGAGTTTCCGCATCATTAAATTTTATTGGAATGAAATATTTTGTTTTTAGGGGTGATTAGATAGAGTGCAAACTTCATTAGTTATTCCTTGTTTTAATGAAAGTAGGGGAATCCCCGAATTATTGGCTCGCTGTCAAGAATTTATTGGTGAAAAATCTATAGAAGTTATTATTGTTGATAATGGCTCAAGTGATGATACACAAAAAGTTTTAGAGCCTTTATTACTAAAATATTCTTTTGTGAAGTTGGTAAATGTAACTGATAATCAAGGATATGGGCATGGTATTCTTTCTGGACTTAATGGTGCTTCTGGCGATATTTTAGCTTGGACTCATGCAGACCTTCAAACGGATCCAGGTGATATTATTAAAGCTTTGGAATTTTTTGAAAAATCAAATAATCCAGAATTGTTATTTGTAAAAGGTAAGCGTTATGGCAGACCATTGATTGATGTTGTTTTTACAGTTGGAATGTCAATTTTTGAAACGATATTAATGAAAAAAAATATGTGGGATATTAATGCACAACCGACCTTATTCCACAGAACTTTCTATGAATCATGGGAGAATCCACCCAAAGATTTTTCATTAGATTTATTTGCATATTTTATGGCTAAAAAACAAATCTTAAATATTAAAAGGTTTCCAGTATTGTTTGCCAGTAGAGTCCATGGATCATCTCATTGGAATGTAAGCTTCTCTGCAAAGTTTCATTTTATTAAAAGAACATTGATTTATAGCTTTTTTCTTAATAAGAGGTTTAAAAAAAATGTATAAAATCCTTCATAGGGTGAACACCAAGGATGAACTTTTAAAAACTTCAAAAGAGTATGGTGTGGAGGTAGATATTCGAACTTGCGGCAATCAGATGATTTTGCATCATGACCCTTTTCAAGACGGAGAAAGTTTTGAAGATTGGTTAGAGGTATATGAACATCGACTATTGATTCTTAATGTTAAAGAAGAGGGGCTTGAAGAAAGGTTAATTCAAATTATGCTATCAAAGGGAATTAAGGATTATTTCTTTTTAGACCAGTCTTTTCCATTTTTGGTGAAGTGGGCTAAGGCAAGTGAAGGGAGATGTGCAGCAAGGGTTTCTGAATTTGAATCTATTGAAACTGTGTTGACTTTAGCAGGTAAAGTAGATTGGGTTTGGGTCGATTGTTTTAATCACTTTCCTTTATCTTACATTGATGCTCAGCAACTTAAAGAAGGCGGCTTTAAACTTTGTCTAGTGTCACCTGAATTGCAAGGACGTGATGCACAAACCGAAATCCCATTAATGGCTGATCTTCTTAAAGAACGCAATATAGTTTTAGAGGCAGTCTGTACAAAGCACCCAGATTTGTGGGAAAAATGGTATGTCATAAATGGATAGGCTTTATTTAAATCCACTTTTTCTTATAGGCGTAGTAATGCGTTTAGTTCTAATTATTTATGTTGTACCAGATGCAGTAACAATTTGGTATGTTCCTTTTCTGGAGGCCAGCATTAATTCGCTATCATTTGATCCGTGGTCAGCTTGGATGGACGGTGAAAAAATGATTGATGCATTTCCCTATGGCTATGCCATGTGGTTGGTTTTATTGCCAATGACAGTGATAACTAAACTCTCAAGCTTACCTCTTAGTTATGGATATGAACTGACACTGTTATTTGCTGACTTTGGTTTATTTTATACATTGGATAAACTTTTGCCGAAGCGTCAACGCCTTCTTTTAATTGCATATTGGCTGTCACCCATTGTTATTTTTTCCTGCTATGCCTTGGGCTATAATGATGTAATACCAGCCTTATTGTTAACAATATCTATACTTTTAATCCGACGAACTAAACTAAAATTAGCGGGGCTTCTCTTTGCAGTTTCTGTCTCAGCTAAACTCAGTATGATCATTGCCCTGCCTTTTTTTGCAATCTATTTGTTTAACAACAAAGCATTGCGGCAGCGTCTTTTGAGCTTTGTCTTAGGCTTTGCTATTGGATCATTTCTACTAGGTGCCCCTTTCCTATTTTCTGACTCAGGTCTGCAAATGCTTTTTGGTAATCCAGAAATGGACAAAATTTATAATCTTTTCATCAATATAGGTGGGCAGTTAAAAGTTTATATGATTCCATTAATATATATAGTCACGCTTTATTTGGTTTGGAGAATCAAACGACTTAATTTTGACTTATTTCAGGCTACTACTGGAATAGTATTTTTATTGATTGTGCTTATGACTCCTGCTTCACCTGGTTGGTTTGTTTGGTGTATGCCTTTTCTTGCTTTCTATCAGGCTATGAGCGGACGTATTGCAATTCTTTTTGTAGGATTATTTTCTTCACTCTATCTACTGAATACATTGCTTTTGATGCCACTTAAATTTAGTAATGGAAGTATTTTTGATTTGAGTCGTTTTTTAAATAATAGTTCTTTATTAGGACTCCATACACCATCAATCATTCAGACGGCTATGGTTGCTATTGGCTTGGTATTGGTTATGCGTATATGGCGTGAAGCAATTAGTCGGAATGATTTTTTTAGGCTTAGTCGGAAGCCATTTTTGATTGGAGTAGCAGGTGATTCTGGCTCTGGAAAAGATACTTTTTGTGATGGTATTGCTGGATTATTTGGAGGCCATTCAGTAGTTATACATTCTGGTGATAATTACCATCTTTGGGATAGACAAAAACCTATGTGGCAAATAATGACCCCTCTTAATCCTATGGCCAATGATCTAGAAGGCTATTGTCGTGATCTAATTTCTTTAGCTGATGGAAAAAGTATATACGCTAGAAATTATGACCATCAAAAGGGAAAGATGTCTAAGCTGAGTCAAATCAGAAGTAATGACTTTATTATTGCTAATGGCTTGCATGCTCTTTATCTGCCAATACTTAGAGATTGCTTTAATCTTAAGATTTATCTTGACATCGATGAAGGTTTGCGCCGTCATTTTAAGCTTAATCGTGATGTTGAGCATCGTGGACATACTCTCAAAAAAGTTCTTAATGACTTTAACAAAAGAGAGGCTGACTCTAGTCGTTTTATTCATCCACAAGCTACGTATGCAGATTTAGTGTTATCCATCCATCCCATCCATCCTCGTTTGCTTAAAGATTTAGATTACAAACAAACACCCCCTTTGAAGCTAATAGTCAAAACTCGCCATGGGCTGAATGAGATTGCATTAAATCGGGTTTTAGTTGGCGTATGTGGTTTGCATGTCGATATCGAGTTAAGTGATGCGAATGGTGGAGTGAAAATTACGATAGAAGGTGAAACATCTGCTGCTGATATTGCTGTAGCTGCAGAGATAATCTGTCCTAACTTGCTTGAATTTCTAGATTTGACTCCAAAATGGCAAGATGGTGTGTTGGGCTTAATGCAACTAATTACCCTTTCTCATATTAGTCAGGTACTTACAAAAAGGATCATCAAATGAAAATTAATAACCCATCGAGATTTACTAGTCTTCCAGAAGCATTTTTATTTGATACTGATAACACACTATATCCCTATAAACCGGCTCATACTGCAGCACAAAGTGCAGTGCGTGACAAAGTAGTGAGTACTTTTTCAATTTCACCAGAAGAGTTTGATAATGCTTTTAATGAGGCACGAAATCATGTAAAAAATCGCCTTCAAAATACGGCTTCATCTCATAGTCGTTTGCTTTATCTCCAACGAATGCTTGAAATTATGGAGTTAGGTTCACAAGTTCTATTGGCTTTGGATTTTGAGCAAACATATTGGAGGACTTTTCTTAGTAATGCTATTTTATTTGATGGCGTTAAAGAGTTGTTGGATGACATCCGTTTATTAGGTATACCTACTGCAATAGTTACAGATTTAACAGCTCAAATACAATTTAGAAAAGTAGTTTATTTTGGGCTAGATAATTATTTCGATTATATCGTAACTAGTGAAGAGGCGGGTTTTGATAAGCCCCATGAGGCACCATTTAATATTGCTTTAGAAAAGATGAAAACTAAAGGAGACTGTATTTGGATGATTGGTGATAATCCGATTAATGATATTTTAGGTGCCAATCAATGTATAAATGCTACAACTTTGCAAAAAATTAGCTCAGGGACACCAGAAGGTATGGGTGAATGCACTCCACATGCTAGTTTCAAGAATTTTAGTGATTTAAGAAACTTAATTAAGGAAATAGTTAATAATGAATAATCTATACGTTCGAAATAATAAACATAATATTGGATAAACTCAATTTCAATTAAAATTATTCTAGAAAATTTCTTGCAAATGTGTTCGTGTTACTCAATAATCTAATGTTAATTATTATATAAAGGATAAAAAAATGAGTTTCTCAAATATTTTTCATAATAAGGTAGTAATAGTTAGCGGCCATAGTGGCTTTAAAGGCAGCTGGTTGAGCATATGGCTAAAGCAATTGGGAGCTCATGTTATTGGAATATCCGATAATTCGATAGTGGGCAGATCAAATTTCGTAGCATCTGATGTTTCCAGTATAGTTGATGATCATCGTTTTGATATTAGAGATACTAATAAAGTTAGAGATTTTATTGAAAATGTTGAACCTGATTTTGTATTCCATCTGGCAGCACAGGCGTTAGTGAGACCATCATACGAAAATCCAATTGAGACAATAACTACTAATGCAATTGGAACAGCAAATGTTCTTGATGCATTAAGAAATTTAAACAAAAAAGTGGTTGCAGTAATGATTACCAGCGATAAAGTTTATGATAATGTTGAGTGGATGTGGGGGTATCGAGAGACAGATAGACTTGGTGGCAAGGATCCATATAGTGCTTCTAAAGGGATGGCTGAATTAGCTATTCATACTTATATAGAGTCTTTTTATAGTCATTCAAGTTCAAATATTAAGGTTGGTATTGCACGTGCTGGTAATGTTATTGGGGGAGGTGATTGGGCTATTGACCGAATAGTTCCAGATTGTATTAAGGCATGGGCAAATGGGAAATCTGTAGACATTCGTAATCCCATAGCAACAAGACCATGGCAACATGTTTTAGAGCCATTAAGCGGCTACTTGTGTTTAGCGGAGTCTTTGTACTTGGATGGCAATAATCATGGGGAAGCTTATAATTTTGGTCCATCATCCAATCAAAATTATTCCGTAGGGGAGTTAATTAACGAGATGTCAAAATATTGGAGCCAAGTTAAGTGGAATGATGTTTCTTCAGATAAAGGACATGTTCATGAGGCAGGCTTATTGAAACTTAATTGTGATAAAGCTTTATTCGACTTAGAATGGAATCCTACTTTAGGGTTTGAAGAAACAGTCAAAATGACTGTCGAATGGTACAAGGCTTTCTATAGCAATAAAAAAGACTCAATGTATAGTTATACTGTGAGTCAAATTGATACCTATATGAAGATGGCAAAATTAAATAATATTGTGTGGTCGAATGATTAAAGATGTGCTAATTACTCCTCTAACTATTATTGATGTTCCTGGTGGTAATGTTTTGCATGCAATTAAAAAGACAGATGATGGTTATAAAGGCTTTGGAGAGGCGTACTTTTCGCAAATAAAGTTGAACGTTATCAAAGCATGGAAAAGACATGAAAGAATGACACTTAATATAGTTGTACCAATAGGTAAGATCAGATTTGTAATGTTTGATGATAGAGAAGTTACTAATACCCAGTTTCAAGAGATTATAATTTCTCAAAGTAATTATTGTAGATTGACGGTTCCTCCAAAGGTTTGGCTTGGATTTCAAGGTTTAACACATGAATCTATGTTAGTCAATGTTGCAAGTATTGAGCATGATCCTCTAGAAGTAATAAAAAAAAATATTGAAGAAATAGAGTTTAATTGGAGATAAATAATGAAAGTAATTATTCTAGCAGGTGGATTTGGAAGTCGTTTATCTGAATATACTGAGTCAATACCAAAACCAATGGTAACAATTGGCAGTAGACCTATATTATGGCATATTATGAAGTTATATGCCCATTTTGGACATAAGGATTTTTATCTTGCACTTGGGTATAAAGCAGAGATAATCAAAGAATATTTTTTAAATTATAGATCACTAAATTCAGATTTTACTGTAGATCTGTCAAATGGAAAGGTTGAACCTCATCAGGCTGATGCTGCAGATTGGAGAGTTACAATGGTTGATACTGGTTTGCAATCTATGACTGGGGGGCGTGTCAAGCGCTTGCAATCGTTTATTGGAAAAGAAACTTTTATGTTAACTTATGGAGATGGAGTTGCAAATATTAATATTGATGACTTGCTAAAATTCCATAAGAGTCATGGAAAGATGGTTACAGTTTCAGCGGTTCATCCTGGCGCAAGGTTTGGTGAGCTTATGCTAGATAATGGACAAGTTAAGAGTTTTCAAGAAAAGCCTCAGATGGGGCAAGGCTGGATTAATGGAGGGTTTTTTATTATAGAACCAGATTTTTTTGATTTAATTGAAAATGATGAAACAATATTGGAGAGGGATCCTCTAGAAAAAGTAGCTCAAATGGGAGAGCTGATGGCATACAAACATAATGGTTTTTGGCAATGTATGGATACAAAAAGAGATAGAGATATGCTAGAAGATCTGTGGCTACAAGGTTTAGCATTGTGGAAGATGTAAACTCGACAAAATTAATTAGATTATCTAAGTCATATATTGGTGAGGCAGAAAAACATGCAGTAATGGGGGTTTTGGAGCGTGATTTCCTTGGTATGGGCTCAGATGTTGAACAGTTTGAGCAAGCTTTAACAAATTTTTTTGGACGAAAAGCAATTTGTGTATCTAATGGTACAGCTGCCTTACAGTTAGCCTTTGAGGGCTGTAATATTGGAGATGGCGATGAAGTCCTTGTTCAATCAATTACATATCTTGCAAGCTTTCAGGCTATTTCTGCCATTAGAGCAATACCAGTGGCATGTGATATTGATCCTATTTCTTTAACTATAGATCTTGTCGATGCAGAAAAGCGAATTACAAAAAAAACTAAGGCAATTATGCCTGTTCATTATAGTGGTGGCGTTGGTGAACTGGATAAAGTCTACGCATTTGCAAAGAAGCATGGGTTGCGAGTAATTGAGGATGCTGCTCATGCATTTGGCACCAAATATAAGGGTAACAAGATAGGTAGTTTTGGTGATATATCTTGTTTTAGTTTTGACGGTATAAAAAATATTACAAGTGGAGAGGGTGGCTGTATCGTAACAGATGACCCAGTTGTTATTAGTAAAACTCAAGATTCAAGATTGCTAGGGGTTCAGAAAGATACAGAAAAACGATTTGCTGGAAAACGTAGCTGGGACTTCAATGTTTCATTTCAGGGTTGGCGCTATCATATGAGTAACATTATGGCAGCTATTGGCCTAGTTCAGCTTAAAAGATATACTGAAATAGCAAAAAAAAGACAAAATTTAGCGTTATGCTATGATCATATTTTTTCTGAGCACAAATTAATAAAAACTATCCCTCATAATTATTCTGAAGTCACTCCGCACATATATGTAGTTCGCATAATAGGAATGAAAAATCGAGATTTAATTAGAGATGAAATGTTGAAACTTGGAGTTCAGACAGGAATTCATTATAAGCCAAATCATTTACTTAGCCTCTATAAGAAAAAAGGTATCTTATCATTTCCAGTAACTGATAGGATCTATCCAGAATTATTATCATTACCACTTCATCCTGGATTAAGCGAAGAAGATATTAATCATGTGTCAAAAGTTTTGATGGAATTGGTTTAATGTGTCTAATTAAAAAAAAAAGTGATTCTATATTTATTAGTGTCATAATGAATTGCTACAATAGTGAAAAATATTTACATGAGGCTATTGATAGTGTAATTTCTCAAACATATCAAAATTGGGAAATTATATTTTGGGATAATCGATCTTCAGATAGTAGTGCTGAAATTTTTAAAAGTTATAACGATGAAAGGCTTCATTACCTCCTGGCTCCTGAACATACTGAACTTGGAAAAGCTAGAAATTTAGCAGTTTCTCATGCTAATGGTGAGTGGTTAGGCTTTCTTGATTGTGACGATACTTGGCTTAAAAGTAAGTTACATAATCAAGTAGGCATTATTGAAAAAGATCAAAATCTTGGTCTTGTTTATGGAGGGGCAAAAATTGTAATCAATGGAAAGGTTTCTTCTGACTGGGCAAAAATGATTACAAAAAATAAAAATAAAAAGAAAGCGTTTATGCCTGATGGATATGTATTTGACAATTTACTATTTAATAATTTTATTTATCTTTCTTCTGCAATGGTAAGAAGGGATGTTTTTTATGAAGTTGGAAAGATAAATGATAATTATAAGCAAGCAGAAGATTTGGATTTATTTTTAAAGATTAGTTCTAAATATAGAGTTGGCGTATTTAAAGACATAGTTGTTAACTACCGTGTTCATGAAAATAACCTATCATCCTATCAAAAAGATTTAGATTACAAAGAATCTATAGATATTATTAGTAAATACAAGAAGAATAAATCTGCTGAAAAGGCTATAGCCTTCAATCAAATTATAGAGGTATATTTTCATTTAAAAAATAATAGAATGAGGGCAGGTTTTAATATTTTTAAAAAAATCAATAAAATACAACTACTCTTAACAACTAATATGATGTTGTCTACCATCATAAAAAAAGTAATAAATTAATTTAATAAATTTTTAGTATTATGTCATATCAATCTTTAATAAATAAATCAGTACTTATTTATTTACTTCTTGTTTTTTTTCCAGCCCGTATTTTTATTACTGATTCATCTTATATAGAGATTTTTCCTTTTGGATTTCTTTTATTCAATATATTTATGTATATATTGAGAGGAAAATTTGCTTTATTTAATGCTAGAGATTTAGATACAATAATTATTATAGCTATTATTGTTTATAGTATTTTTTCAGCAATTTTTGGTACATTTATGTTTTTAGGAGAATGGTTATCCATCCTTCAATCTTTAGTTGCATCTATCATGCTTGTATCTTTATTTTTTGTGTCTAAAAATCTAAATAATAATTGGAATTTTGATCAGATCATTAAAATAACAATATATGGATCATTGCTATTGCTGTTATATTTAGCTACAAAGTATTATTTTTCACCTCAGTTTTACATCGAAGGAGTTCGTGGCAGGACCATGAATCAAAGAGGTGGCCTATATATGAGTTTTATTTTTATATTTTCAATATGGGGTATCTTGCATTTAAAAGAAGGATTTATTAAAAAAATAGTGTTTCTTTTAACTTTTTTTGTATCATTTTATTATTTGATTTTTTCTTATTCTATTGGAGCATATTTATTATTAATAGTAATATTTCTCTCTTTGTCAATTACTTATATTAAGAGTTTCAAGTACCTTATTTATTTTCTATTAATTACATTATTACTGAGCTTTTTGTTTTTTCAATTTAATGAGAATACACATGTTATTCAAAGGTTTAGTAGACTTACGAATATTCTTGAAAGTGTTAAGCTTGATCATTCTGCATATGAAAGATGGCTAATTTGGAGTTGGATTAGTGAATACCTGTTAAACAATCCACTTGCATTATTATTTGGAACGGGTAATAGTATTGATGCTTTTAATGTTGAATTGTTAATTCATGATACATATGAGCCAATCTATACTGCAGAAAGTATGTATTTTGATATATTGTTAAGAACGGGGATGATTGGGCTTTTATTGCAATTTTTAGTATTTTTAAGGATGATCCAGTTGGCAATTCTTAATAAAAAATATTTTAATTCAAAATATCTTGGTATTTATTTTATTATTTTTATGATTTGCACTATTGTCTATAATATTTATGAGCCATCTCTTAGAGATAGATCGCTAGGTATGTTTTTCTATTTTCTATATGGATACTTATCAAATTTACATTCAAGGATAAATGTAAAATCACCAATGATCAAAGATTAGTCTAATTAACATTTTTTTTTCAACTTTTAATTTTGCTGCTTATGAGTAAATTAGTAATTGACCTTACTTTTAATCCTGTTGGTGGGGCATTGTCACAAATAAAAGAAATTATTAATAATATAGATTTGTACATTTTTGATGAGATATTATTTTATTCAACACGTGAAAACAATCATCTATTTCAAGATGTAAATACTAATAAAATAAAAGTAATATTTGTACCATTTTCAAATAGATCAATTATTCTTAGGAGTCTTTGGGCTCAATTAATCTTACCATTTCATTTATTAATTGATAAAAGTAATATTTTATTTTGTCCTGGAAATATATCTCCTATTTTGAACTTAACAAAAAAAGTTCAGTGGATTGGAACAGTTGGGCCATTTGAAAAAAATTTTATTTATTTTTTTGGTCTTAAGCAGAGGATCATATTATTTATTAATAAATATTTAATAATCTTATCATCGTATACTTCTGATCTTGTAATATTTGAATCTCAATATACTAAAAATCTATTTGTTGAAAAATATGGTCAGAAAGAAAATCGGTCTTCGGTTGTTTATATTGGAAATGATGAATTCTTCTATAGTACTCTAGGAAAAAGTGATGAAAGTTATTGTAAGTATGGAGATTTTATACTTGTAGTTGCGCATTTATACCCTTATAAAAATATAGAGATTCTGTTGGAATCTTTTCATACTAGTGAATTACACTTAAGAGATTTAAAAATAGTAATTGCTGGAAATATTGTGGATAAAAAATATAATAATAAATTATTAGCAAAGATAAAGGATTTAGGTTTAATTGAATCTGTTATTTTTTTAGGAGGTGTTAAAAAAAAGAAATTAAGAGATTTATATTCATATTGCACAATGCTAGTGTTTACCTCACCATTTGAGAATTTTGCATATACATTAGTTGAGGCAATGGGTTGTGCTGCACCAATTATTGCAACCAATACAACAGCAATGCCTGAAACATGTGGCGATGCAGTCTTATATTTTTCTCCAAATAACCACAAGGAATTAAGCTGCTGCATTTTGAAGTACTTAGATAATCCTGATCTTAGAAATGAATACAAAAGAAAAGCGATTAATAAATCAAAGACTTATGGAACATATTCAGAAGTAAATCTTATTACAGCAAATCTTTTGAATGAAATCAATTTGCATGGATAATATTAATATGAAATATTTAATAACAGGTGGTGCCGGATTTATAGGATCAAATTTATGTGACTTTCTTGTTAAAAAAGGTCATTTAGTTTCTGTAGTTGACGATCTAAGTACTGGATATTTAAAGAATCTTAAAGACTCTATTGATAAAATTAATTTTTATAATGAAAAAATAGAGCAATTTAATTTCAAAAGCATTACTGATTTTGATGCGGTAATACATTTAGCTGCACAGCCATCTGTGCCACTTTCTGTTTTTGATTTCGGCAGGAGTTCGTCTTCCAACTTACTTGGGACAGTTAATGTAGTTGAGTATTGCAGAGTTAATAGAACTCCCTTAATCTTTGCTTCATCTTCAGCTGTTTATGGCAATTTAGCATTGGGAAATGACAGAAATTCTGAAATTGATTTACTAAGTCCTTACGCTACTGATAAATATGTGATGGAGTTATATGCAAAAATTGCTTGTGAGCTTTATCAATTATCTAGTGTTGGCTTAAGGTTTTTCAATGTTTATGGGCCAAGGCAGGATCCTAGTAGTCCTTATTCTGGAGTAATTTCTATTTTTGCTGATAAAATGTTAAAAGGTGAAGATATTATTATTAATGGTGGCCAACAAACTCGTGATTTTATATATGTAAATGATGTTGTTGATGTAATATATCGTGCTATTAAGTTGGCATCTGAAAAGACTGTTAACGAAGTTAGTAATGTCTTAACTGGTAAGTCAGTTACCATTGATAATCTTGCTGATCAAATGATGGGGATCGTCGGTACAAAAATAAAAAAAGAATATCTGGGTTTACCGATAGGTGATCCTGAACAGTCATCTGGAACGATACAAAAGATGGAAACTTTATTTGATATTGACTTATTAAGCCTTTTAGGGCTGAATGATGGACTTGTGGAAACAATTAAATTTATCAGGAATGATTGAGTTTTATGCATAGTAAGAAATATGATTGGATCATTGTTGGTGGAGGAATATCCGGTATTGTTATCGCTGAAATTCTTTGTCGAGGAGGCAAATCCGTTCTATTACTAGAAAAGAATGATAAATTAGCATCAGAGACTACTAAAGTTTTTCATGAATGGTTGCATTCTGGTTCGTTGTATTCGCTTACTCCCGACAAGTTACTAACTCTTAGGTATTTGCTTGGCGCTACAGATGATTTATTTGACTATTACGATAGCTTCACAAGAATGAATTTAAAGCCAACAGGGTTTGGCACAGAAGTTGTCGGCAAAGGCTGGTTTAACAGTGAATATATAGAATATAGATATAAAATGCATAAATATAACCCAATATGGTCATCATTGGTTTCTCGTTCAATTAATTTAATAGACTTAATTGGTCAACACGATTGGTTAAGAAGAAAGGCTGGATCTGGTTATGGAAGATCAAAAATTAAATTTTCATACTGGTTTAATAATATATTAAAGCAATTAAAGAATAAGGAAAGTTTTTATTGTAAAACTAGTCCAGATATTACAATAAATTCAAGAATTTTGATTTCAGATATTTTATCTTCAGCCTTAAGTAAAGGTTTGACTATCTCTACTAATTCTTCAGTTATTAGTGTTGAAGAGGGGAAAGATCTGGCTATAGTGACAACAAATAGTAATATATTTCAAGCTGACAATGTTGCGATTTGTAGCCCAGATGTAATTTCTAAACTATCAAACATACCAATCAAAACTAGTTATGCACCTATCGCTATTGTTGAAAATGTGGCCGAGAATGATAAGAGTTTTGTAGAGTTGGACTATAATATTAAAAAGTGCATCAATCTTTTAAAGAAAGGTAATGGTGTTGGTCAAGCTGGCGGCATTTCTGTAGCTTCAAAAGAAGAGATTGAGCCTTATTTGTCTTATGTAATTGCTGAGCATAAAAAGAGAAATCCAGATATCAAGGTCATAGATACTTATGTAGGCTTAAAAAAAGAACTAGTCCAGAGTGGTAAAGATAGGAATTATCTTTATCATATTAATCAAAATAGCGATCATATTTGGTCTTTAGTCCTGGGGAAGTTTAGTTTGGCATTTAGTTTGGCGCCTGAATTTTATCGCCAAGTTTATAATGAAAATCCACCAAAAAAAATAGAAATAACAACAGATAGTTCCATTAACAAGCTTATCTCAAAAACTTCATGGGACGAGATTATTAACAATCCAAAAAGGAAATAAATATGGGCATGATTAAGTTACCAAAAAATTCAATTGAATTTTTTAATGAGCACTATTTAGATATATTTGAAAGTGGCAATTTAGCTGAAGGGGCCTGGAATAAAAAGGTTTCAAGTTGGGCTTGTGATTATACTTCTGCAAATCATGCACTTGCAGTTAATTCAAATGGCTCTGGTATATTTGCAGTTTTAAATATACTAAAACATTATAGAGATAAGAAAAAAATATTTATACAGAGCAACACAATGTATGGAGTAAGGACTATGGCTGTCTCTTCAGGATTAGAGCTGTGTGGGCATGTTGATTGTAGTCTGGATTATTTAATGCCAACTTATTCTCAAGTAAAAGATTTTATTGATGATATAGATAATCCAAGTGAATGTGTATTCCTATTGACCCATATTGGTGGATGGGTTAATCCTGATATTATTGAGATAGCAAAACTATGTAAAGATAATCAAGTGGCATTAGTTGAGGATTGTGCACATAGTCTTGGCTCAACGTTAAATGGTCTGCATACTGGTACTTTTGGAGATGCAGGAGTTTATTCGCTTTATGCCACAAAGACTATACCAGTTGGTGAAGGTGGGATTGTTGTTACTCAAGACAAAGAACTACACCAGATGATCGAAAAATATGTAATTTATGATCGTTTTGATCAAAAACTAGAAGTTGGTGTTAATTTCAGAATGTCCGAAATTAATGCTTTACTTTGTTATTCTGTTATTAAGGAGACTGAGAATATTATTCAAAACAAATATGATATAGCTGTTAAGTATATTGATGCATGTGAGAAATACGGCTGGAAATTCATTGATCCAACATGTGGGTCTCAAAGAGCAAATCTTTATAAATTTATATTAATATCAAGTGCAGATCAGCCAGAAAAAGAATTTTCTAAAATTACAAAGCGAACCTCCCCAGTTTATGATTATATGCTGGGGTACGATGATCAGGAAATATCTAAACGACACATATGTTTGCCTATTTGGTATCTTCTTGAAGATGAGATTGTTGACAGTGTTATTGAAGAATTAAGCAAATAAATTTGATTTTTTAAAGGGAATATACAATGTTTAAAAATAAAATTTTATTAATTACTGGAGGTACAGGATCTTTTGGTAATTCTGTATTGCGCAGATTTTTAAATTTAAATATAAAAGAAATACGCATCTTCAGTAGAGATGAAAAAAAACAAGATGACATGCGTAGAAAGTATGCTGACAATCGCATTAAATTTTACATTGGTGATGTTAGGGATTATGACTCAATAATGAATGCAATTAGGGGCGTGGATTATGTATTCCATTCTGCGGCATTAAAGCAAGTTCCTTCATGTGAATTTCATCCTATCGAAGCGGTAAAGACTAATGTAATGGGCACAGAAAATGTTTTAACTGCAGCAATCAATGCAAATGTTAAGCGTGTAATTTGCCTGAGTACTGATAAAGCGGTGTACCCAATTAATGCCATGGGGATATCTAAAGCAATGATGGAAAAGGTTGCTGTTGCAAAGTCTCGACAGGGCGGCGATTCCACAGTAATTTGTTGCACTCGATACGGAAATGTTATGGCATCAAGAGGTTCAGTTATTCCTTTGTTTGTAGAGCTTATCCGTGAAAATAAAGAGATAACTCTGACTAATCCGAATATGACGCGATTTATGATGACTTTAGATGATGCGGTTAATCTTGTTTTATTTGCTTTTAGTAATGGAAATCCGGGCGATATTTTTGTACAAAAAGCCCCTGCTGCAACAGTCGGTATTATGACCCAGGCTTTGTGTGAATTAATGGGTAAATTTGATTATCCGACTCGCGTGATTGGTACAAGACATGGTGAAAAGCGATACGAGTCTTTGCTTTCTGGAGAAGAAATGGTATGCGCCAAAGATATGGGTGATTATTATAGAGTCCCTCCAGACTTAAGGGATTTGAATTATGCAAAATATGTAGATTTAGGAGAAAAAGATATTACCAATGCAGGTGACTATAATTCAGATAATACTTCTCAGCTGGATGTTGAAGGTATGAAGTTACTATTAAATAAATTAAAATTTATCCAAGCCGCCTCTCGAGGTGAGATTATTGATCCTGAAGACTAGTATGAGTGTATTGGTTACAGGGGCATATGGCTTTATTGGTAAGAATTTAATTGTTCGCTTGAAGGAATTAGATATTCAAGTTGCAACCTATACCCGTGAGAACTCAACTCAAGATTTAGAAGGGCTTATTAAAAATGCTAATTGTGTTGTTCATTTGGCGGGAGAGAATAGGCCTAAAGACGAGAAAGACTTTGGTGTTGTTAATACTGGATTGACTTCGTCTATTTGTGATGCTGTACGCTCTTCAGGTATAAATACCCCTATTATCTTGGCATCATCTACTCAAGCTGAGCTTGAGAATGCATATGGCAAGAGTAAGTTAGATGCTGAGGTTGCTGTGAAAGTACTTGAGACTGATACAGGTTGCCCTGTGCATGTGTATCGCCTGCCTAGTGTGTTTGGCAAGTGGTGTAAGCCCCACTATAATTCTGTTGTGGCGACTTTTTGCCACAATATAAGCCATAATTTGCCTATTCAAGTTAATAATCCAGATTTTGAATTGAGTCTGATTTATATTGATGATGTGGTTGAAGAGTTTGTTAATATAATACAAGGAGTGAAGGGCGACAAAAAAGAGTTGTCAGTGCAGCCAGAGTATAAGATTAAATTAGGAGATTTAGCCGATCAGATTAAAATATTTAGAGAGAGTCGAGATTCACTTATCACTGAAAGGGTTGGTAGTGGGTTTGTAAGTAAACTGTATTCAACATATCTCAGCTATATCTCTCCCAAGCAATTTGCCTATTCAATACCTTCGTATTGTGATGAGCGAGGAATGTTTGCAGAAATGCTAAAAACAAAAGATAGCGGTCAGTTTTCATTTTTTACTGCAGGCCCCGGGGTGACTAGAGGTAGCCATTACCACCACTCCAAAACTGAAAAATTTTTAGTTGTTCAAGGTGTGGCGAAATTTGGCTTTAGACATGTAGTCACAGATGAAACACATGAGATTATCACAACAAGTAAAGAGTTGAAAATTGTTGAAACGGTGCCAGGATGGTCGCATGATATTACCAATATAGGTACAGAGAAAATGATAGTCATGCTTTGGGCTAATGAAATTTTCGATCCTGATAATTCTGATACCATAGCTCACAAAGTGTAGAGGTAAATAAGATATGAAAAAATTAAAAATAGCAACAGTAATTGGAACACGTCCAGAAATCATACGTCTTGCATGCGTCCTTAAGAAGCTTGATGAGCATTGTGATCACATTCTGATTCATACAGGGCAGAACTATGATTATGAATTAAATGAAATTTTCTTCGCTGATCTAGGAATTAGAAAGCCAGATTATTTTTTAGGTGCTGCTGGCGCGACCGGTGCTGAAACTATTGGAAATGTTATTATTGAAGTCGATAAAGCTTTAGAAGAGATTCAGCCCGAAGCTATGCTTGTTCTGGGTGACACTAATAGTTGTATGGCGCTTTTACCTGCCAAGCGTAGAAAAATACCGACATTCCATATGGAAGCTGGCAATCGTTGTTTTGATCAGCGTGTTCCAGAGGAGATTAATCGTCGTTTAGTTGATCATATGGCTGATATTAATTTAACTTACAGCAGTATTGCTAGAGATTATCTTTTGAGCGAAGGCTTGCCAGCGGATATGGTTATCAAAACAGGTAGTCCGATATTTGAAGTGTTGAATACTTATCGTGATGGCATTGAGAGTTCCGATGTATTGACGAGATTAGGGCTTAAAGTTCATGAATTCTTTGTTGTTAGTGCGCATCGTGAAGAGAATATTGACTCTGATAAGAATTTCTTAAATTTAGTAGAATCTTTGGATGCAATTGCAGAGGCTTATCAAATGCCAATTATCGTCTCCACACATCCAAGAGCTCAGAAGCGTATTGATGAAATGAAAGTTGAGTTAAACCCAATGATTCAATTGTTGAAGCCATTAGGATTTAAGGACTACAATAAGCTTCAAATATCTGCTAAAGCGGTATTATCAGATAGTGGCACCATCAATGAAGAGGCCTCTATTATGAATTTCCCTGCACTTAACTTGCGTGAAGCGCATGAACGACCCGAAGGTATGGAAGAAGCTGTGGTTATAATGACAGGGCTAGAGAAAGAAAGAATCATGCAATCACTGGCTATTATTGATAATCAACCAAGGGGTGAGCAAAGGCTTATGCGACAAGTTTATGATTATTCTATGCCTAATGTGTCGGATAAGGTAGTTCGTATAATTCACAGTTATACTGATTACGTAAATAGAGTGGTTTGGAAAAAGTATTAGTGCCTAAGAAAATATTAATTGTCACAGAGTGCTTTTACCCTGAAGAATTTAAAATAAATGATGTTGCTTTGTCATGGAAAGACAAGGGCTATGATGTCGATGTTCTGACTTTAGTTCCGACTTACCCATTAGGAAAAGTTTTCTTGGGCTATAAAAATGGTTTCTTTCGAAAAGACGAATACCAAGACATAAACATTTTTAGAGTGCACGCTGTAACGGGCTATAGAGATAGTGCAGTTAAAAAGATCTTTAAATATATAAACTTTATGATTTTTGGCAGTATTGCTGCGATTTTTATTGGTAGAAGATATGATTATGTTTTTGGGTTTAATTTGGGGTCACTGACAGATATGTTGCCAGCAGTTGTAATTCATAAGTTGTATAAGAAGCCAACTATGTTTTGGGTGCAAGATGTTTGGCCCGATAGTGTCTATGCATATGGTTTTAAAAAAACCAAAATACTCTCAACCCTGTTAGATGCGTTTGTAAAATTTATGCATCACAACATTACAGCCATTGCCATTTCAAGCATAGGCTTTGAGTCAAAATTAGAGCCATATATTAAGAAGGGCTTAAAGTTTATCTACGCTCCAAATTGGGCGGATGATTTGGATATGGATATGGATATGGAGATGGATCCTATTGCTCTAAGCAAAACTCAAAAAGTTCATTTTACTTTTGCGGGAAATGTTGGTAAGGTGCAAAATTTAGAGAATATTATCAATGCTTTTTGTTTATTGCCAGATGAATATCAAAAAAAATCCCAATTGAATATTATTGGTGATGGCTCTAATCTGATTAATTTAAAAAAACTTTCGAATAGTAATTCGAACATAATCTTTCACGGCAAACAGGTGCGTGACAATATGACTAGCTTTTACAAAGCTAGTGATTTTCTAATTGTGTCTTTAATTGATGAGCCAATATTTTCAGTGACTGTTCCTGCCAAAACTCAAACTTATATTGCGGCTAAAAAACCTATATTGGCTATTATTAATGGCGATGTGGCAGATATTGTGAATGATAATAACCTTGGAATATGTGCAGATCCTTCCAATGAAGGCCTTATTAAAGAATCTTTTGAAAAGTGTATAGATATGACTGAAAATGAAAAATCTCAATTTATAATTAATAATACAAAGTTATTGGAAACGACCTTTAATAAAGATAGTGTTATCAATAAAATAACCAACCAATTGGTTGGCTGCAACGATTAAATGACGAGGCACTTAGTAACAGGCTCAACTGGATTTATTGGCAGTCGACTACTTGGATTATTGAATACTATAGAGTGTAATGTTAGATTGCTTGCTAGGTCTGAGGTTGCTAATTATGAAACAATTGTATGTAGTTTGGGACAAGATAGAATACCTAAACACACACTCGAATCTGTAGATACCGTTTTTCATCTTGCGGGCCTTGCGCATGATATGCAAGACCCCAGTAAAGTTGAAGATGTATATCGTGTAATTAACATAGAAGCCACAGTTGAGTTGGCCAAGTTGGCAGTAGAAAGCGGTGTTAAACAATTTATTTTTATTAGTAGCGTTAAGGCTGGAGGAGGGCTGGGTTCTGGTAAGTGTATTAATGAGTCTGATCAGAATAAGCCTGAAGGAGTCTATGGTAAAAGCAAACGAGAGGCAGAGTTAAAGCTATTAAAAATTGGTAGCGAATCTGGTATGCATGTATCCATTATTCGCCCCTCACTGGTTTATGGTCCTAATGCAAAAGGCAATTTACAATTAATGCTGTCTGGAATTAAGAAGGGTTGGTTTCCACCTTTACCTGAGACGGGTAATCGGCGATCCATGATCCATGTAGACGACCTGGTTCGAGCGATTCTATTAGTTGCTGATGACGACCGCGCTAATGGAGAGATATTCATTGCAACAGATGGCGTACCACATTCTTCTCGTGAGATTTATAGCACCATGTGCAGCATAGTAGGAAAATCAACTCCAAAATGGAGCGTGCCAAAAACCCTGTTCGATATTGCTAGTCTGGCAAGTCCTCGAATTAAATATAAAGTTGATAAACTGCTTGGTGATGAATGTTTTTCTTCAGAAAAATTAGAAAAACTAGGGTTTAAGGCGCAGAAGACGTTAAGGGAAATGAATGAAACGTCTTTTTGATTTGTTTACTGTAATTATACTTTTAGTGCTTTCATCTATTCCTATGATATTGGCCACTGTTGCTGTTCGCTTAACATCAAAAGGGTCTGCACTTTACTGGTCAGACAGAGTTGGGAAAAATAATAAAATATTCAAAATGCCAAAATTTAGATCAATGTTGGTTGATACCCCATCTGTAGCAACACATTTGTTAGACAATCCAGATGTTTATTTATCTCCTATAGGTGGATTTTTACGTCGCTCTAGCTTGGATGAACTACCTCAATTATTCTCAATTTTAAAAGGCGATATGAGTTTCGTAGGTCCGAGACCTGCCCTGTTTAATCAAGATGATCTGGTCGCTTTACGCACTGAAAAGGGTGTAGATAAATTATTACCCGGTATTACAGGTTGGGCTCAAGTTAATGGCAGGGATGAATTGTCAATTCCTGATAAGGTGGCATTAGATGTGGAGTATTTGAATCGTCAATCATTTTGGTTTGATATGAAAATATTGTGGGTGACTGTCTTAAAGGTTGTTAAACGCGATGGTGTGAGTCACTAACAAAGATAATGTTAAATTGGGTTGTTGGTTTCCTATAGTCAATTAATAATCAACCAATTGCTATCATTCCAGCTTTGAAGATATCTCATTGCACTGGTTTCTAATTTCCAGCCGCCTCTAAGCATAATTTTCTCTAGTGGGATATTCTTGTTTAATAGGTCAAGTGCCGCACCAACTCTAAATGAGTGACCTGATAGTTCACCAATTTGATTCAGACCAGCTTGCTTTTGAAGGCTTTTTAAAATATGGTTAATTGATGCCGGAGTAAGAGAAGATTTGGTAGATAGATTTCGTTTAAAACTTCTAAGTATGTGACCACTATCTTGATCAATTGCCAAAGACTAGCTTGAAATCATCTCAGATAGCTCGTCAGATATTGGAATTATTTTCCCTTGATTGTATTGGTTAGTTTTAGAGTGTCGAAGTATAAGCGCATGCTTGTGATTGCCAAGATGTTGCAGGTCTTCAAATGTGAATTGACAAATTTCAGAGCGTCGACGCATGCTTTCATAACCCAGTTGTAAAAGCAGCTTATTTCTAAGACCAACTATATCATTAGAGCAAACATTTTTAAGTTTTGTTAGAATGTTATAAGTTAGAGGCGTTGCTTGTTTTCGAGGTTTTCCAAATTTCCTTCTAAGCTTTTTTAAGGTTAGAATGACTACAGGTTCTTTTGTGGGGTTGGTGCTTTTAGTGAGATTGAATATACTATTAAGGCTGGCTACTCGCCTTTGAATTGTTGCAACAGTCTCATCAAATAATGACTGTTCATTGGCGTCTAACCAGCGTCTTGCAGTAAGGCTGTGAGTGGTTGAATTGCGACTAGAGATTGCTTTACCTTTATCGGTTTTTGGGCCGGCGCTGTGTTTAATTTCATTGGACATTATGTTAAGGATATAATTGAACTATTTCTCTATTTTAGCCGAATTTACAAAAAATCACATGAACACAAAAAACACTATTTTACGAAACGAACTTGGCTTTTGATAAATGCCCTTATCAAGTGTAAAATAACTCATTTAAAGGGATTTTGGTAGTGTGCTAGATACAATCATTAATTTGTCACGGCGTAACAAGAAGCTTGTCATGCTGAGTTTTGATTCTGTGCTGACTGTGTTAGTTCTTCTGGTATCGTTTTCAATACGACTAGACTACCTGTTCCTTCCAGATGGTGACTTGATTTGGGTAGTGTTGGGTGCACCTATAATTGCCATTCCTGTCTTTGTTCGCTTTGGCTTGTATCACGAAGTGATTCGTTACATTGGCTTTAAGGCGTTATGGTCTATTGTCCAGGCGGCAAGCTTGTATGCCTTGCTGTGGGGTACGATTGGGTTTATGGCTGGGGTTGGTGGTATACCACGTTCAGTTTTATTAATTAATTGGCTTTTGGTCATACTAGCCCTAGGTGGCTCTCGGATGACTGCGCGCTGGCTTTTCTCAGGGGCTGATGCTAGAAGAAATACTACAGGGGCTACTCATGTGGTAATTTATGGCGCTGGCTCGGCAGGCAGGCAGCTGTCGATTGCTTTAAAAGAGGCTACTGAATACAAGATGGCGGCTTTTATTGACAAGGACGCTGCACTGCTTGGCCAATCTATTCATGGTATTAGAGTGGTTCCAAGGGATGATTTAGAGCGCCTGATTAAGACAAAAAACGTCACCGAAGTGCTACTGGCGATTCCGTCACTGAGCCGCGCCCAGCGTAATGAAATTATACATTTTTTGGAGCCTTATCCAGTGCTGGTGCGCTCACTGCCAGGGGTGATAGAGATTGCTCAGGGCAAGGTAAAAGTTGCCGATTTGCGTGAGGTCAGCATCAAAGATCTGCTAGGGCGTGATTCTGTAGTTTCCAGCAAAGAACTATTGGGCCTTAACATAACCAATAAAGTGGTCATGGTGACCGGCGCTGGCGGCTCGATTGGCTCTGAGCTGTGCCGGCAGATACTAGTTTTAAAGCCCCAAGTGTTGGTGCTGTTTGATCAAAGTGAGTTCGCTCTTTACCAGATTCATAAAGAACTCGTAAATGTCGGTATGCCCAATGTTGAGATACTGCCAGTGATGGGCTCTGTCATTAATAGAAATCGCTTAAGCCAGATAATGAAGCGCTTTGATGTGCATACAATTTATCACGCGGCGGCCTTCAAGCATGTGCCGATGGTTGAGTCGAATAACAGCGAAGGGGTAGTTAATAATATTTTTGGCACTCTTTCTTGCGCGCAGGCTGCGATCGATCATGGGGTAGATACTTTTGTGCTTGTTTCAACGGACAAGGCGGTGCGCCCAACCAACACCATGGGGGCAACAAAACGCGTGGCTGAATTGGTATTGCAATCCTTGGCAGAAGGTTGCAACACACGCTTTAGCATGGTACGATTCGGCAATGTGCTCGATTCCAGTGGATCGGTGGTACCGCTGTTCAGAGAGCAGATTAAAGGGGGCGGGCCGGTTACCGTGACCGATCCTGAAATCATGCGTTATTTTATGACCATATCCGAGGCTGTTGAGCTAGTTATTCAGTCGGGCGCTATGGCGAAGGGCGGGGATGTGTTTGTGCTTGATATGGGGGAGCCTGTTCGAATTTTAGACCTGGCTGAAAAGATGATTCGTTTGAGCGGCCTAAGGCTTAAGGATAAGTTTAACCCGAACGGTGATATTGAGATTAAGTTTACCGGTCTGAGGCCAGGCGAGAAGCTTTATGAGGAGCTTCTGATTGGCGGCAATGTTTCCAAAACTGACAATCCAATGATCCTGCGCGCAGAGGAAGAGATGCTGACCTGGGATGATTTAAAGTTAATTCTTGATGAGTTAGAGCTGGCTGTTGATAGCGGCGATCAGGGTAAGCTGCGACAGTTACTAATAAAAGCCGTGCCGGGCTTTAAACCGCAAAGTGGAATTACTGATATTTTGTATGAAGCTTGAGTGCTGGGTGATCAGAAATAGCTAAGGCTTAGGCTGAGTATTTTCTGAAGATATACGGCCTTATAAAATCGCAATTGCCCTAGGGTTTAAGTGCGATTTTTTTTGATTTTAAATAATGCCCTGCTTTTTGGCAAGATAATTGGTGGCCTGAATGTAGCCTTCAATGCCGCCGCAGTCAAAGCGCCTTCCTTTAAATTTATAAGCAATCACTTTAGATTGTTTTGCTTGAACAAGCAGGGCATCAGTGATTTGAATTTCACCATTCTTGTCAGGCTTGATGTTTTTGAGAATGTTAAAAATATCCGGCGTTAGGATGTAGCGGCCGATGATTGCCATATTGCTTGGCGCACTCTCCTCTTTAGGCTTTTCTACCATATCAGTAACGCGATACGTGTCGTTCGAATTATCGATCAGATTGCCTGCAATAATTCCATATTTGTGGGTTTGGTTCATTGGCACCTCCTCTATAGCTATAACAGAGCACTGGTATTGGTTATAGACTTCTATCATTTGTGAGATTACGCCATCTCCATCATAGACGCATAGATCATCTGCCAAAACTACAGCAAAAGGTTCATTTCCAATAAGAGGTTTACCACTAAGAATAGCGTGACCTAATCCTAGCATTTGCTTTTGACGAACATAAGTAAATGTTGATTTTTTAATAACCTCTTTGATTTCTTTTAAGTAGTGCTCTTTAGAAGTACCAATTAATTGTGATTCAAGTTCAAAGGCATTATCAAAATGATCTTCAATTGCCCTTTTGCCCCTTCCTGTAATGATAGCCATATTTGTTATGCCTGCAGAGAGCGCTTCTTCAATACCATATTGCAATAAAGGCTTAGTAAGTACTGGAAGCATTTCTTTTGGTACAGCTTTTGTAGCTGGTAAAAAACGAGTCCCATAGCCAGCCGCAGGGAAAAGGCATTTTTTAATCATTTAGTTCAATATTGACGAATAATCATTTGTTACCAATGTTTTACCACATAATAAAAAACTTGATTGTATATTAGTCATACTATAATCAGTTACATATGAATTAAAGTTCAAGGATAATTACCTTATTTTTGAGGAATTAAACTGTCAAGGATTTTTAAGTCTATCTAAAGATTTTTTACTTTTTTTGCAAATAAACAAGTGATGCGGATTTCACGTTTGAACGCGTTTTAATTAGTTTCAATACTTCATCATCATCTTTTTGCTCTTCATTTGGAGAAAAGAGTGCTTTTTTACGAGTATCAAAAATCATAGGTGGCTCACAAAGATAATATACTGCTAGACTTTTACGAAACTGGTTTTCGGGACAAGCTAAATAATTGGGTAAGCCGTGCCAGCTATTTTGCGTAGTATCAAAAATAATAGCTCTGTTAAATATCGGCTCAATTTCTTTCTGAAGGTCTCCAGGCTGCTCTCCACTTTTATTGCCCCAAAAGCCTAAATGCCCACCCCAAGCTGACTGCCATTGAGAGTTCAGATAAATAATAATATTGAGCTTACGTTGCAAATGAAGCTTTGGATGAAGAGAGTAATCAAGATGAGTGTTTAACTTCCCTCCACGCTTATGTATATGCCAACCACCACCATTTAGTCCACTATCAGAGCTTAATATAGGTGAGCCAAATAGAGCTGTCGATAGAGTATCAACGAACTCTTTAGAGTTTAGATAATCAAAGACTTTATAAGTTAAACTTGGGAATGCATTCCAATTATTACATGCTTTTTTGACTTCAATTGCATTGCCGTACTCATGCCAAACTTTGTCATTATAATCAGGAAACTCAGACTCTAGCTTATATGCTATTTTTTCTTCAAAAAAATTATTTATTACACAATGATCAAAAGGACTTTCTTTGCCAAAGGTTTTCATTGATTTGATTAGATTTTCTTTATTTATATACATATGCGTTATTTGATATCAATCGACAGTTATGGAATTAATTTGGATGGAACCTTTTTTACCAGTACCATCCCAGTTATAGAATTTTCTATTCAATTTAATCCAATTTCTTAATATACGATAAAGGATACAGTATCTGTCAACATATGATTTATTCTTTGATCCAATTGATGAAAGAAGAAGGGTTAGGATATATAAGGATCAGTAAGAAACTAAACCAATGGGGAATCAAGACACATAGAGGATTTGAATGGTTTAATACATCTGTTAGTTCTGTCTTGAAGAGGAAACATGAAAGAGATGTATTGTTTGATGAGGTCAGAAATCAACATTACCCATCGAAGATCTCAAAAATGAAAATAAAATACTATACTTTTAATTGATTAAAATAGTAGTATGTTTTTTTATTTAAGAAGACTTTGATATGACAATCTCAAATGAAAGAAAAATATATATGAGAAATACCTATTCTAAATTTTGGAGTACAACCAGGATTAAATATGGAATTGGGAAGTATGATAAAGAGCTGGTTCATGAATTATCTAAGAAGATAAAAAATGGAAAGGTTTTAGAAGTAGGAATCGGTGATGGTTTTCCTTACTCAAATGTATTAGATGAAATGGGATATGAAGTATGTGGAATTGATATCTCACCCGTTCATATTGATACGGTAAAAAAATCACTTCCAAATATAAATGCTAGTGTTGGTGATGCAGAAGATTTAGAATTCCAGGATAATTTTTTTGATATATTATTCTGTTTTCGTTCAACATGGTATTTCCCTGATTTAATTAAATCAATAAGTGAAATGTTAAGAGTTGTGAAAAATGATGGATTGATTATGTTTGATATACAAAATCGTAATCACCCAATTCATTTAAAAGCAATGAAAGAATAACTCAGAAGAGAAAATTCTTACATTTATGAAATATCTACTAGGTTAATTAAAAATTTGATAAAGTTAATTATTAGACCGATAAAGTTTTTCCCTATGTTTTGGTCATTAAAAAAACACATTATTATTGAAACACCATCAGACCCAAATTCAATCAATCTGTATCTTTCAAAAGAAAATAATATTAATTACAAAATATATGGGGTGAATTGGGAGGATTCTTCCTTTAACCTTGAAGAGATTAATATAACTAAGGATTTTGATCGATTTGATAGATTAGTTTATAAGATTTATAAATAAGGATGTGTATATTGGTGGGAAATGGGGAGTTATGAAAAACCTTATATTCGATATCAAATTCAAACTACCAATTGTCAATGATGGTATTGAATATAAGAATGATAAGAAGAAGTCAGATGGTTATTCTTTGAAGGATGGGAAGAAATCTACCAAGACAAACGAACTAAAAGTTAATAATGGTAATAGGTATAACCATGTCTATGTTGAAGATGATTCTAAAAAAAAAGTTGACTTGACAGGGTACAATACAAATTCATTCAACGGTCACGGATTTAGCTAAATTTCTTGGCTTATCGACATCAGTGCCTTTTATCAGGGCAACATGATAACTTAACAGTTGAAGTGGTATTGTAAAAATAATAGGTGCAGAGATCCGGCCAAGGTTTGAGGTAATTTGGATTACTTCCATTGTCTCCATTGATTGCACTTTTGAATCTTCATCTTCAAAAACAATCATCTGTGAGCCTCTGGATTTTACTTCCTGTAGATTTGATTTAAGTTTGCCTAATAGTTCGTCATTTGGAGCAATTGCAATGACTGGCATATTTTTATCAATTAGTGCGATTGGCCCATGTTTTAATTCTCCAGCAGGGTATGCCTCAGCATGAATATAACTAATTTCTTTTAGTTTGAGTGCACCTTCCATCGCAATAGCATACATTGTTCCTCTTCCTAGAAAAAGAGCACTATTTTTATCTTTAAAGCGCGCTGCTAATTTTTTAATTCGTGGCTCTTGCAGTAACGCATCATTCATTAGTCCTGGCAATCTTCTTAAACCGTCAACAATTTCTTTCTCTTGCTTTGAGTTAATGGTATTTTTTAGTTTACCAATAGAGCAAACTAGTAATGCTAGAGCAACTAGTTGGGTAGTAAAGGCTTTTGTGCTTGCGACGCCAATTTCAGGGCCAGCATGAGTTAAAAAATTGAAATCAGAAAGTCTTGTAAGGCTAGATTCTGAAGAATTGCTTATACAAAGAGAGATAATACTGCTATTTATTTTCTTAGCTATTTTCAGGGCCTCAACTGTATCAGCTGTTTCCCCGCTTTGCGAAAGAGTAACAAAGAGAGTGCCATTTAAAAGGATAGGGTTACGGTAGCGATATTCACTTGCAACTTCAACATTGCATGAGATTTTGGCTATATCTTCGAGCCAATATTTAGCAACTAGACCTGCATGATAACTTGTGCCGCAAGCAACAATTTGTACTTGCTTGATTTTCTGAAATATTTTTTCAGCATTATGCCCAAAAGCTGGAATAACAACAGAATTTTTTGTAATGCGTGACTCCAATGTATCTCTTATTGCTTGAGGCTGTTCAAAGATTTCTTTTTGCATAAAATGATCGTAATCTTCTAAGTCAACTTGGCCCACTTTTAAGTTGGAGGTTTTGATAGGGCGCTCAACTAAATTATCATTAAAATCATAAATGGTAATTTTGTCTAATTTAATTTCAGCAATATCTCCCTCTTCTAGAAAAATAAATTTATCAGTTACAGACAGAAGCGCCATCTGGTCTGATGCAACATAATTACCATTGTCACCAATTCCTATTACCAATGGGGAGCCCTTTCTTGCAGCAATAATTTGGTCTGGGTATTTGGATGAAAGAACCCCAATCCCGTAGGAGCCGACAAGCATTTTTATTGCTTTTTGAGTTGCTTTAAGTAAAGAGTCGGAAGGCTTGATAGCCGATTCAATTGCATGCGCAATAACCTCTGTATCAGTTTCAGACGTAAACGCATAGCCTTGCTTCATTTGTAAATCTTTTAGATCAATATAGTTTTCAATAATCCCGTTGTGCACAACACTAATTGAGTTTTTTGAAATGTGTGGATGTGCGTTGTTGACTGATGGTTTGCCATGAGTCGCCCATCGAGTATGAGCCAGCCCAACATTGCCTTTAAGACTAGTTTTTTTTAGTTTTAAATTGTTTTCAAGATTGCTAACTTTTCCAGCGGCTCGCTCTCGCAACATTTTATTGTCTTGTGATAGTATTACAAGCCCAGATGAGTCATAACCTCGATATTCTAATCGCTTCAACCCATCCAAGAGTAGTGGAGTGATATTTTTACTAGTAATGCCTCCAACAATGCCGCACATAAATTATTTAATAGATTAGAAAATAAAAAAAAGTAAGTTAATACTAGGGAATGATAATTATAGAGCAACTATTAGTTCTTGCTTAATATTTATGGCTTGTTGTTGGCCTAATAACTTCATCAATAAGATTATTCGCTCTTCAGATTTATAGGAATTAAAAATAGCAATACAGTTTTTAAATACTCCATCTGTTATTTGAACTTTATCGCCTTCTTTAAATTTACTTAGTTTTTTTAATTTTTCTTCTGAATTGGCTTGATTGACTTTAATATATTCAATAATATCATCAGGAACTTGGGCGAAGTTTAAACCAAATCTAACAAAATTTATTACACCTTTAGTTGAGCGAACTGGCGACCAATTTTCATTATGTTTATCAAGATAAATAAATACATAGCCTGGAAATAAAGCCACATTCTTTTTGTTAATTTTAACTATAGGACAATAAGTAGTATATTCTTGATTTTCAAGATTTATTATTGCAGTATTTTCTTGTTTTGGCTTGGTTCTGATTAGATACCATTTTTTCATGCGTGATATTATAAGCCATATATTGAATGTTGTTCAGCAATTGAACGCTGAATTAGATTTTTAACTTTGTTAATCCCCATGCACGTTAAATTGATTTATTGATTATAATCTTCACTATTATGAAAATTGATCTTCACAGTCATTCTTTCTATTCAGATGGCGTACTTTCCCCAAGCGAAGTTGTTAAACTCGCAAGTCACGCAGGTTGCGAATTGTTCTCATTAACCGATCACGATACTACTGAAGGTTCTGCAGAGGCTAAATTAGAGGCAGACAAATTAAACTTAAGTCTTATTAACGGCGTTGAAATATCTGCATTTTGGCGAAATATGGCCATTCATATTTTAGGGCTCGGAATAGATATAAATAATGATATCTTACAAACTGGCTTAGAGCATAATCAAAAACTACGCAAAGAAAGAGCAGAAAAAATAGCTCTTAGCCTTTGGCGCTCAGGAATTAAAGACGCACTAGAGAAAACGCAAAGCTTTAGTAAAACCGACATGTTAACTCGAACGCATTTTGCGCAGATGTTAATTAATGAGGGTTATTGCAAAGACATGAAAGCAGTATTTAGACGCTATTTAACGGGTAAAAAGCCTGGGGGAGTCAGCGTTGAGTGGAAAAGTTTTGATGAGGTTGTTCATTGGATTCATGCTGCTGGTGGCAAAGCTCTTATTGCTCATCCCTTAAGATATAGAATGACAAATACTAAGATTAAAAAGCTGCTAATTGATTTCAAAGGGGTATTAGGCGATGGTCTAGAAGTTGTAACTGGTACAAGCACTGAAGAAGAGGTTAAATTGAGTAATCAATGGGCAAAAGACTATAATTTGCTAGCATCTTGTGGATCTGACTTTCATGGATGGCCAAATCAAAGGGTTCGGATAGGTAATTTAAGAGATTTGCCTGACCCTGAAAAGGCTATTTGGAGATACCTCTAATGTCAGCTGTTATTAGTATTCACTCTGAAAACCCTCAGTCACGATTCATTAAGCAGGTTATTGATGTTTTAGAAAGGGGAGGCGTTATAGCTTATCCAACAGATTCAGGGTACGCCTTGGGCTGCACCCTTGGAAATAAAAAAGCTATGGATCAAATTGTTAATATACGAAAGTTGAGTAAGCATCACCACTTTACTTTGATGCTAAAAGACTTGTCTCACGTTGGCGAATACGCAA